>VOFI01000279.1_pt1 | contig 144001 bp, 157 predicted proteins | sample 5384131 | NCBI WGS metagenome assembly VOFI01 (sample SAMN12384728, study PRJNA508395) | human gut metagenome | isolation source: healthy gut H | host: Homo sapiens | reverse complement strand
CGCGTGGCGCTCTTCTTAATCTGTTCCCAGGTGATGCGCTGCCCGGTATGGGCCGCTTCACGCCCCATGATGGCGACCAGCGTTTTATTGGCCGCGCTTTCCAGCGTTTGTTTCCAGGTTCCGGAGCGGAGGAAACGGTAAAAGGCCACGTGCGTGTCCGCGTACATATTGCCCCGTTCCCCGCGGAAACGCCAGCGCTTATCCGCCTGGATATGGGGGCGGTACGGGGTGACCAGCATCCCTTTTTCACAAAGTGGCAGCCTACCCACTGCCTGCATGAAATGTGGGCGGCCACGTTGTGGTCGTACTCGAAATAAACGTCGTAATGGTCCCACACGTCGCCGTCGTCCCGGCGCTGGGCGCGTCCTCCGGAGCCGAAGGCCGCCAGCGGAAGCTGCTCGTTCATGGACCATACCATGCCGTCGATCGTGTGGACGATCTGTTCCACGAACTGGCCGCCGCTCAGCCAGTTCCAGGCGGTCCAGTTGCGGAGGGCCCACGCCACGTCCGTATCCGAGGAAGGGCGGGAATCCAGAGCCAGCGGGGATTTGGGGGGCGTGGTGTAATACAGCCCGTCAAAGGAAAGCACGCGTCCCAGTTCTCCGGAGGAAAGCTTGCGGTGGGCTTCCTCATTCGCCTTGTCATAGCGCCAGCAGAACCCGTCCAGAATCACCAGATTTTTAAGCTTTGCCAGACGCGCGGACTCCAGCACGGAAAGCACGCCGGGAACGTCCACCGCCACGGGCTTCTCCGCATAAATGTGCTTGCCGGCGTCAATGGCCGCCGCCAGATGCTCCGGACGGAAGGCGGGAGGCGTGCAGAGCAGCACCACGTCAATATCCGTTTGAAGCAGCTTCTTGTAACCGTCCAGGCCGTCGAACAGGCGGCTCTTGTCCAGCTGGACGCGGCTGCCGTACTGTTCCGTCAGCAAATTGGAGCCGAAATCAATCCGTTCCCGAAACACGTCCGCCAGCGCCCAGACTACCGTTCCGGGGTCGGCGTCCAGCGCGTTCTTCATGGCGCCCAGGCCGCGGCCTCCGCAGCCTACCAGGCCCACCTTGAGCGGTCTTGCGTCCGTCAGGGCTTCCGCGGCGTTCAGATAGGGCATGGCTGCCAGGAACCCGGCCGTTCCAGCGGCGGTTCTCAAAAAACGGCGTCTGTTCCAAATAGGGTAACCCATCTCAGCGGAATTATACGGCGTCAGCCCATGGAATCAAACGCTGTATTGAAATGGTGACGCAAAAAGTAGACGCAACCTCCGTTTCCGGAAATTGCGTCTACTGAGGGAACCAATGAATGCACTATATTCTGGCTATTAGGTTGAACAGGGCTACTCCCCCTGTTCAGAAAGCAAAGCGCACGCTGCGGAATATTTTGTCTGAAAAAACATTTCGTGAGAGTAAAAAACTGATTTGACTCCGGAATCCCCAGTGTTCATGATAAATCCAATGAGGCCTCCGGCTTTCCAACCAATCATCATGATGAAGCAAAATCTCATTCCTTTTACAGCGGTTTTGGCGGCATTTGCCCTTGTTTCCTGTGACGGCGGCAAAAAACAGGATCAATCCCCGGATGCCTCTGCCGCCAGCGAACAGGCCGTTCCCAAAACGCCGGGAGAAAAAAAATCCTGGCCGTTCTCCTTCTTATTCAGGACCAGGCTACGGCAAACGCCCATGCGGCGGAGGTGAAGGAGCTGGCCGTGGCCCTTCCCAAGGACATTCCCCATCAAGAAAGCGTGAACATCATGAATGAACTGCTCCGTCTGGCCAGCCTGGAATGCTATGGCTCCCTGTCCCTGGAAGACGCCTTGAAGGGCATCCAGTTTGACGCCGGGGAATACACGGGCAGCGTGCCTCTGGACGTGGATGGCTTTGAACCTACCCCGGACGAGCCGAAAAAGTAAATTCCCCGTGCCGGGAAACGATGGACTGCTTCTGCGCCTTTCCCATCCCGTTCTTCCGGGAAGGGAGAGGCGTTGCTTTTCGGGCGCCGGATACGGAAAATAAATGTCCCGGCTTCCAGGCTGTTCCGGAGGGGACGGTTTTTCTGCGGTTCAGGGAAACACTCTGAATCTTTCTCCTGCTGGAAAAACATGCTGGAGGAAAAGGAGCGGAAAGATGCTCCCCTTCCGTTCTCCGGAATTTTTTTGCCCGGCTGATGGGGCAACGCCGTAAAAAGGAAGCTCAGGGCAGGGGGCGGCGCAATTCTTCAATGGCTTCCGCCATATCTTCCCGCGTAATCTTCTTGGAAATGCCTGCTTCCCCCGCCTTGGAAAGCAGAACGAAGCGGATGGTTCCGGCCCGGAACTTCTTGTCGGACGCTGTCTTCTTGAGAACCGTTTCCGTATCAATGTCATCCGGGAGAACCAGGGGAAGTTCCAGAGCCTGGAGGGTGCAAAGAATCTTCTTGGCGTCGGAAGAGCTCAACCCGGCTTTCCGTTCGCTCAGGAACAGGGCGGCGCGCATGCCGAGCGCCACGGCTTCCCCGTGCAGGATGGTGCCGTAGGGAACAGCGGCTTCAATGCCGTGGCCGATGGTATGGCCGAAATTGAGCAGGGCGCGGATATCCAGTGTTTCCAATTCATCATTCTCCACGATGCGGGCCTTGATCGCCACGTTCCGGGCAATCAGATCGGGGAGTTTGGCGATGGTATTCAGGGAAAAGCCGATGGAAAGCTCCGGTCCCAGGCCTTTCAATTCATGGGGCATGGAAGCATCCCGGATGGCCGGCTTGGCGGCTTCCGCCAGGCCTTCCGCCAGCGTGCGGCGGTCCAGGGTCACCAGTGTGGTGGGGTCGATCACGACAACGGCCGGCTGATGGAACGCGCCTGCCAGGTTTTTCCCTTCCGGAATATTGACGGCAGTCTTGCCCCCTACGGAACTGTCCACCTGGGCGACTACCGTCGTAGGAATCTGCATGAAAGGAATGCCGCGGTAATAAATGGAAGCTACGAAGCCGGCCAGGTCTCCCACCACGCCGCCGCCCAGGGCGGCAATGCACCCGGTGCGGTCAATGCCCGCCCGTACCAGCTCGGAACACAGTTCCTGGGCCTGCAGCATATTCTTGGATGCTTCTCCGGCATCCACCACATGCAGGCTGGGCATGAACCCAGCGCTCTCCAGGGACTTCATCACGCGTTCCGCATAAAGCGGGGCTACGCAGGTATCCGTAATAATCGCAATCTTGCCGTCCAGTCCGGCGCGGTAGGCAAACTCACCCACGCGGTCCAGCGCGCCGTTTTCCACGTGGATATCGTAGGAACGTTCCCCGAGAGCAAGAGAAATGGTAGGCATGGGGCCAGTATGAGGCATTCCGGAAGGAAGCTCAAACGGAAAGTGCGAAGGAGGCAAAGAAGATGCAATCCGCCTCTAATGCGTCCTTGTCTTAGGCGCCAGCGGGGAAAGGGTTTCCAGAATAACCTTTAAATGTTCCGCGCGTGCAGGCGTAAAGCCGCCGTCATCCTTCCAGATGATATTGCCGTTGCCGTCCAGCAGTACAATCGCGGTCTCCGCCTTCTTGTGGAGGGAAAGCCTGCGGCGCACGAAAGCCTGGTCGTAATAGGAAATAAGGGAATTGGTCTTCATGTAGAAATCCGGAATATCCCCCAGGGCCTGTGTAAAGGCGGGAACGTCCCCCTCAATGGGAGGCGGCTGCAGGACCAGCAGAATATTGTACTCCACCGGGGTGGGCGTATGCTTGTACTGCTTGCGGAGGTCTTCGCAGAACGGAAGCCACTTCTTCATGCTGTACAGGGTTTCCGGATGAAAAACGGTCAGCATGATATGGAAGCTTTTAGGCACGATGGGTGGAAGGGAAACGTTATCCCCCAGCAAATTCATGCCGTTGATATCCGGAAAACGGTAACGTCCGTTCCCTCCTCCATAAGGATGCTCGGGGTCATGAAAGAATGGACGTGACAAAATGGATGAAAGACTCTCACAAAAAAACGACTCGAAAAAAATTGACAAGGGAGGTGAAAATGGTAGACTTCTCGGCACGCCAACACGGCGACGGGATGAAAAGCCCGGCGGCAGGAGGGACTCGGAAGAGGGCCTGAATGAAGCCGGGGCCGGCCACCCGGAAGAGTCTCTTTAAAGGGACCGATAAGAAGATTTCAAAGGGAATGACTACCGAACCCGCCGAGGGTTTTCCTGAATGCGTCGAGAGACGTGTGAGGGAGAAAAACCCAAAGGAGCGACCTAGCCCGAGAGGGGCGGATTGGTAGAAGCAAGGGGAAAGAAAAAGGTCGTGACGCGCGCCGTGCTTGGCAGAGCGAAGAGGACCTCAAGAGACACAACTTGAGGGAAGAGCTGACTGAAGCATGGCGCAGATGAAATCGAAAGATTCCATTTGGTCCAGCAATTTCAAAAATTATATTTGATGGAGAGTTTGATTCTGGCTCAGAACGAACGCTGGCGGCGGGAATCACTGGGCGTAAAGCGTGCGTAGGCGGTTTCGTAAGTCGTGTGAAAGGCGGGGGCTCAACCCCGGACTGCACATGATACTGCGAGACTAGAGTAATGGAGGGGGAACCGGAATTCTCGGTGTAGCAGTGAAATGCGTAGATATCGAGAGGAACACTCGTGGCGAAGGCGGGTTCCTGGACATTAACTGACGCTGAGACACGAAGGCCAGGGGAGCGAAAGGGATTAGATACCCCTGTAGTCCTGGCAGTAAACGGTGCACGCTTGGTGTGCGGGGAATCGACCCCCTGCGTGCCGGAGCTAACGCGTTAAGCGTGCCGCCTGGGGAGTACGGTCGCAAGATTAAAACTCAAAGAAATTGACGGGGACCCGCACAAGCGGTGGAGTATGTGGCTTAATTCGATGCAACGCGAAGAACCTTACCTGGGCTTGACATGTAATGAACAACATGTGAAAGCATGCGACTCTTCGGAGGCGTTACACAGGTGCTGCATGGCCGTCGTCAGCGCCTACACGAAGCCGGAATCGCTAGTAATGGCGCATCAGCTACGGCGCCGTGAATACGTTCCCGGTCTTGTACACACCGCCCGTCACATCATGGAAGCCGGTCGCACCCGAAGTATCTGAAGCCAACCGCAAGGAGGCAGGGTCCTAAGGTGAGACTGGTAACTGGGATGAAGTCGTAACAAGGTAGCCGTAGGGGAACCTGCGGCTGGATCACCTCCTTTCTATGGAGAAAGTGCATGAAAAATGCACAGGTCGGATCTCTTCCCGAGGGAAGAGAGAGCGGAACCCGCGAGGGCCCGCAACGAACCAAAGATGTGTAAACAGCCAGTTCGCTTGGAGCGAAACTAGGCACGACGTGCGTGACGACCTTTTTCAAAAAGAACCGCAACTGGGGGTATAGCTCAGTTGGTAGAGCGCCAGCTTTGCAAGCTGGATGTCCGGGGGTTCGAGTCCCCGTGCCTCCACCAGTTTCGGTAAGAAGGCGGCAACGGAGAACGGTAAAATGGCTATTAACTATTACCTGTTCACTGTTAACTGCCTCTGCGAGACCCAAAACCGGGCCTGTAGCTCAGTTGGTTAGAGCACGCGCTTGATAAGCGGCAAAGAAAACAATTGCTGAGAAGCAATTGCTTTCCAACAAAGTGGGTAGTTGAAAAACAACTACAATACACAATTTAAAACATGCATACCAAGAAATAAGACAATACAGTAAGTCACGAAAGGGCTTTGTGGTATTGTGGAAGTGGTAAAAAACTTTTGCAATATGATGAAGTAAGTAAGGGCGTACGGTGAATGCCTTGGTGCCAACAGGCGAAGAAGGACGCGGCAAGCTGCGAAAATCCTCGGGAAGCTGCAAGCAAGCGATGATCCGGGGGTATCCGAATGGGGTAACCTGATCGAGGCAATACTCGATCGTTCATACCTGAATACATAGGGTATGAAACGCGAAACCCGCTGAAGTGAAACATCTCAGTAAGCGGAGGAAAAGAAAGAGAAATCGATTCCGTAAGTAGTGGCGAGCGAAAGCGGATGGAGCCCAAACCGAAGGTACTCCTTCGGGGTTGTAGGACCACGACATATTCGACCATACTGGATAGTAGAACAGCCTGGAAAGGCTGGCCGTAGAAGGTGAAAGCCCTGTAGACGAAATCCAGCGTGGGAATTAGTGGAATCCTGAGTAATACATCACACGTGGAACGATGTATGAATCAGCGCGGACCACCGCGCAAGGCTAAATACTAGTTGGCGACCGATAGTGAACAAGTACCGCGAGGGAAAGGTGAAAAGAACCGCTGTGAGCGGAGTGAAATAGAACCTGAAACCGTATGTCTACAAAGTGTCAGAGCAGAGCAATCTGCGATGGCGTGCCTTTGTTTAATGAGTCTGCGAGTCAGTGTTTGTGGCAAGACGAAGGGCTTCCGGCCCGGAGTCGTAGCGAAAGCAAGTCCGAATAGGGCGAATTAAGTCGCAGGTACTGGACCCGAAGCGGAGGTGACCTACCCTTGGCCAGGTTGAAGCATGGGTAAAACCATGTGGAGGACCGAACAGGTGAACGTTGAAAAGTTCTCTGATGAGCTGAGGGTAGGAGTGAAAGGCTAATCAAACCCCGTGATAGCTGGTTCTCTTCGAAATGCATTTAGGTGCAGCGTCACGTGCTGATGCGCGGGGGTAGAGCACTGACAAGGCTAGGGGGGCACACCCGCTTACCAAACCTTATCAAACTCCGAATACCGTGCAATGGAACGTGGCAGTGAGACAGTGGGGGGGATAAGCTTCATTGTCGAGAGGGAAACAACCCAGACCAGCAGCTAAGGTGCCTAAATAACGCTCAGTGGAAAGGATGTGGGATTACACAGACAGTGAGGATGTTGGCTTAGAAGCAGCCACCATTTAAAAAATGCGTAATAGCTTACTCATCGAGTGATCCTGCGCCGAAAATGATTGGCGATCAAGCGTTATACCGAAGCTCTGGACTTTACCTTACGGTAGAGTGGTAGAAGAGCGTTGCATGCGCGTTGAAGGGTGATGGCGACTGACCCTGGAGCACATGCAAGTGAGTATGCAGACATGAGTAACGTAAAGCCGGGTGAAATCCCCGGCCGCCGTAAACCCGAGGTTTCCAGGGCAACGTGTTTCGTCCCTGGGTTAGCCGGGACCTAAGCCGAGGCCGAGAGGCGTAGGCGATGGATATCAGGTTAATAATCCTGAGCTCGCGACCCTTAAACTGGGGGGGACGCATGAGAAAAGATGACTAGGTTATTGAATTCGAGTTGAGTCCACGGACTCAGCGCATCATTGGATCGAGTGCCAAGAAAAGCCCCAGCGCATGCTAAGCGACCCGTACCGCAAACCGACACAGGTGGGTGGGTAGAATATACCAAGGCGTAAGAGTGAAACCTGGTTAAGGAAACTCGGCAAATTAGCCCCGTAACTTCGGAAGAAGGGGGTGCCTGCAGCGATGCAGGCCGCAGAGAAATGGCCCAACCGACTGTTTATCAAAGTCCCGGTGAATGTCGGCCGTAACTATAACGGTCCTGATCACGCCCAAGAGTTCATTGACGGCGTGGTTTGGCACCTGCATGTCGGCTCGTCGCATCTCAATAGGCGCTCAGAGAAGGTCCTGGGCGGGTCCCGCAGTTCGACGGAAAAGCCCCTATAGCACGCGAGCTGTCATTGTTTCAGAACGTCGCGAGACAGTTCCGAGTCCTGAATCCCTCTGTGGGCGTTGGAAAATTGAGGGGTTCAGACCTTAGTATCCCAGATGACCGGGTTCTGACGCCACCACTGGCATCGGTTGTACTGTCCAAGCGCATGGCCGAGTTCATCATAAGTGCGGACGGGAATAAGCGCTGAAAGCATCTAAGCGCCAAGCCCATCCCAAGATGAGTTTTCCCTATAGGTTCGTGGAAGACCACCACGTTGATAGGTCGCAGGTGTAAGTGCAGCAATGTATTGAGCCAAGCGATACTAATCACCAATAGACTTCATCATATTACATCACTCCTGTTCGTGAATAACAACTTGTTGTTGTCTTGTTCATTGATGTATGTTTAAAAGTAACACCACCAGCCACGCAGCCTGTGAAGAGAAAGCCGAGCCGTACGCGATTTGCTTTCCGAACCCGAAGCTCCGCGCCAATGGTAGTAGAAATTCCCGCAAGTAGGTCGCCGGATTTTTTTATCCCCGCCAGTTTTGGCCGCCATTGCATTGAATCTAGCCTTGAAATTTGGTGCATGCCGCCGCGGAGCCGTCGCGCCTTGCATGGTAGAAAATTAATGGGGTTATCCGCTATGAAAGACTTTTGCACTATGCTTTTTTGCAGTCGGTTCGGTTCGGAACGGTCATGTCCCCCGCTTTTGTTTGCGTCTCTGCCGCGGAAATGTCTCAGCGGCTGCTGAAGGCGTGGTGGCTCGTGTGACTCCATCTGCAAAGGCGCCGTCTCGTTCCGCTTGAATCCGGCCATGGGCAACAAGATTACTATTTCTGGCACTCCCGGAGGCATCCGGGTGGAAGCATCTGACGTGCGCCGCCTGGTAGCGGGTACGGATGGTATCTGAAAAATATTGCCAAGGTACATTTTTCATGGAACGGAGACCGTCTGACGCTTCCCTCTCCGTTGCCTGCTCCGTCCACCCCTGTCACGATTGAGTCTCCGTGGAATACCGTTTTTGCGTATAATTACTGCACGCTGTCCTATACGGCGGCTTTCTGGGACTGGAACCGCTGGCAGCGCGAGATTGATTTTCTGGCGCTGAGCGGGTTTACGCACGCGCGCTGGTGACGGCAGGCCTGGAGAAGACCTGGGGAGGATTTCCTCATTGGCTTAGGATATCCCGTGAAAAAGGCTCTCCACTTCATTCCCAATCCCGCTTTTGCCGCCTGGTGGAATATGGGCAACCTGGAAGGACACGGACACGGACCGTTGACCCAGCAGCAGATTGACAGGATGGCACAGATGGGTAGGCGCATCGTGTCCCGCATGGAGCAGTTGGGAATGGGGCCACCCCACAAAGCTTCAGGGTTATGTGGGGTTTTGTTCCTGCGGGATTTTGCGAGAACGTGCAGATGGGGGCTGAAGCTTATTCCGCAGGGGATATGGGTCAATTTCAAAAGGCCGTGGGTTGTGGACCCCTTGCGAGGCTTTTCGAAGCTGGCCGCGGACTGGTACAAGGCTCTCCGCAAGGTATACGGCATTTCCGGAAAGATGTTCGGCGGGGATTTGTTCCATGAAGGCGGCAGCAAGGGCGACATTAACGTGACGCGCGCGGCGCAGGCGGTACAGGGTGCCATGCAGAAGGCTTCACCGGGTTCTTCCTGGGTGATCCAGGCCTGGGGCAATCCTTCCCGCGAGCTGCTGGCCGGTACGGACCCGAGACATGCTCTTGTGCTGCAACTCACCAAGGACATGGCTGACGGCGGGAAGAATTTGAGGGTCGCACTTTTGACGGCATTCCCTGGGTCTGGTGCGAGCTGGCCAACTTCGGCGGCAATACGGGACTATACGGCGGGGTTCCCCTTCTGTCCCGGCTGGGGAGTGATTTGGCCAGCTACAGGGACAAGGGCTTGGTGGGAATGGGCACCTTGTCCGAAATGGCTGGAAACGAATCCCTGCATTACGCCCTCTTCAGCGACCGTTTATGGACGGCGGAGGATATTCCCCGTCCGGGACTGGCTCAAGAAGTATGCTCGCCAGCGTTACGGCGCCGCGCCGGAAAGCAGTCGTGCAGGCTTTGGAAACCTGTCTTCCTCCATTTACAATCCCGCCCGTTCGCAGGAGGGGTGTACGGAGTCCATTAGAGGTATTACCATCTGGGAGACATCGTTAAAGCGGCCCGCGGTTATTTGAAGGCGGCCAATGACCAGCCGTCCCTGGTGAAGGAGGAGACCTTCCGCTATGATTTGGTGGATGTCGTCCGCCAGGCGCTCGCGGACGCCGCTTTTTACCAGCTCCAGCGTGTCAGGAGCGCTTTTGACGCCGGAGACGTACCTGCCTACAGGAAGCAGGTGAAGCTTTTCCCCGCCCTGTCCCTGGTTTCGGAAGGCGCTGGATTCCACCCGGCAGGAGAAGGCCTTGATGAACAAGTCCGAAAAATGCTTGTTACCACAGGCTCCCCGTGCGCTGAATGATTATTCCAACCGCCAGTGGGCCGGGCTTGTGGCCGATTTTTATCTGCCCCGCTGGAAGAATTTTTTTTGAATCCCAGCTGGATGTGCTGACTGGAAGAAGGACCGTGCCGCCGCCCACCTTCATGGAAGAACGGTCCCAGCGCCCTTTGAAGATTCATTCTGTCAAGTTGTACGAGGGGAACAGGGAAGTGGCCGCAGATACCCATGAAGGCTGGACCGGGGTGGAGAATAAGGATAATTCCGATCTGAAGAAGTACCGCACCAACCTTGATTCCTATACCTTGAAGGCGGAGGTGAGCGGCGTTTCCGAAGGGGATTCCAAGGGTGAAATGACGTTGAAGAAGGAAGCCCGCTGACGCGCCATCGACCCTGCGCCGGATCTCCGGAATATGCTTTTTTCCGGAGAGCCGGAGTCCGTCAAGGTATTTAGCGTGCCGCCTGGTAAATGCTGAACATCAGGATGGCCATGCCCGTCAGGGCCGCGCCGGCAATGATGCCGGAAGCGGTGGGGATTTTATATTCCTTGGATTTGGCCTTGAAAAAGCGGTCCGCAGCCCAGCCGAGTACGGCCCCGGCAAAGAAGAGGAAGGAGTCGTTCCACTGGATGGCCCAGGCCAGCCCGAAGCCGATGGGGGTGGGGAGCCATTTTCCCACGGCGGGAAGGTAGCGGGGGACAAGCACCAGAATGAGGCCTAGGATGCCGCCCGCGATGATGGAAAGAACCTTGATGCTGTGCAAGTGGCTGAATCCCATGCCCAGCGCTTCCGCCGTGGCCGCCCATGTTCTGGCTCCAGGAGCATTGAAGGCCTGGAGGGCGTCCACGTCCGGGACCATGGAGCGGAAGGCCAGCACGGAGACGAGGGTTCCCAGGAAGATTCCAGAGAACTGGGCGATGAATTGCTTGCGGGGATTGGCCCCAGCAGGTAGCCCACCTTGAGGTCCACGAGCAGGTCTGCCGAAGAACTGGATGCTCCGGAGGTGATGTTGGCCGCCATCAGGTTGGCCGTCACGTGTCCCGGCGCGATTCCGCCGAAGATGAGCTGCGTGACTTTCCCCATGGCTCCGGTAGGCGTGATGTTGGCCTCCCCGGTGATCCGGCAGACGACCAGCGCTAGGAAGAAGGAGATGATTACCGCAATGCAGCTCATCCAGTACGGAACGTCAAAGGTGACATGGGCCAGGTAGCCGAGGGCCGCCAGGGAGACGAGCTGGCCTGCCAGGAACCAGCTCACCTACCAGCGCGCCCGCGCCCACGAACATGAGGTCCCATTTGAAGAAAATGGTGCGCTGGTACCAGTTGCCCAGGATTTGCTGCTGGGCGGTGCCCAGCCATTGTTCCCCTCCCGCCGCCATGGCGATGGCGTTGGCGGAGGCGAAGAGGGCGGAGTAAAGGAGCGCTTTGGCCTGTCCAGCCGCCTTTTTGCCTTCTGAATAGAGCACCTTGAGGGGTTTCCGCCGTGGCGATGCTGTCCGGGAACCTGATTTGCTCAATGTTGATCATCTGGCGCTTCATCGGAATGGCCATGGTGACGCCCAGCACGGCAATGAAGAATATCCAGGCGAAGGTGACGCCCAGCGGCATGTGCTGCCCCGTCAGCAGGAGCAGGGCGGCCACGGCGGAGGTGAGCGTGCCTCCCGTGGAGTAGCCCGCGGAGCTGGCGGCGGACTGCATGCACGTGTTTTCCAGAATGGTCATGGGGGATTTGGAGATGCCCAGGCGCACGAAGGCGTTCCACAGGGCAAAGGAGATGATGCCCGCCGTCAGGGCCACCCCGAAGGACCATCCCATCTTAAGGTTGGCGTACAGGTTGGTGAGGGAGAGGATGGAGCCGAGGAGCATTCCTACGATGACGGCTCTCCAGGTAAGCTGCTTCATTCTGTCTCCGGAGCCCAGGTAGACACGGTCATACCATTGCTGTTCGATTTCATCCGGCGTGCCCTGGAAGCCGTCCAGGGGCAGCGGCTTTCCAGGCAGGAGGGAGGAGCGGGGGAAGACTGGGATTCCGTTGGTGCCATACGGGCCGGAACATAGCATGTGCGGGCGCGGTGGAAAAGCCGTATCTGCCTTTTCCTTTCCTCCGGAACGCCCCCCGCTTGGGGCTTGCCTGCCCGTGGAGCCCGTGGTTTAATGAACGGCATGAGCCAATCTTTTACGGATAAACTTGCCGCCCGCATCAGAAAGACCGGTTCCGCCCTGTGCGTGGGGCTGGACCCGCGCCCCGTCATGGATGATTTGCAGTCGGTTCCTTCCCCTGTTGAGGAAGGTCGTGGAAGAAACTGCCCCGTATGCGGCGGCGTTCAAGCCGAATATCGCCTATTTTGAGGCCATGGGTCTGCGCGGCTTGGAAATGCTGGAGGAGTTGCTCCCGGATATGCCGGAGGATGTGCCCGTGGTGCTGGACGCCAAGCGCGGCGACATCGGGGAGACGCAGAAGTATTATGCGCAGGCGTATCGTGGATGCCGTCACATTGAGCCCTTTCATGGGTTATGATACGCTGGAGCCTTTTCTGAATTATGAAGGGAAGGGCATTTATCTGCTGGCAGTCACTTCCAATCCCGGTTCCGCGGACGTGGAGAGGCAGGAGCTGGCCGACGGCCGCAGGGTTTATGAACTGGTGGGGGGACATGGTGCGCCGTTCCATGCAGGAAGGGCGCAAAACTTCCGTAGGCATGGTGGTGGGGCTGACCAATGCGGATTCCTCCATTCTGGGCGCATTCCGGACGCTCCCCTGCTGATTCCCGGCCTGGGAGCCCAGGGCGGCGATCTTTCCAGCCTGAGCGGTTCCGGCCATGCGGCCCCCCCCCTGATTAACGTGTCCCGCGGCATCATGTACCAGAATCCGGAGCTTGGCTTTGCGGAAAAGGCCGGCAGATTCGCCCAGAGCATCCGGGAGGCATTGGGTTATTGATGTCCATGCGTTTTTCCGGCAGATAACAAAATGATAACGGGCTGCTTATGGCGGTGCAGGCGCTTGTCAAAGGGAAGGGCGCTGGTATATTGAACGGGCACTGCCCTTCTCCCTGCCGTTTTTTATGGATGAAAAGCCCGGAATTGTAAGATTCACGCCCCGTTCCACTCCGTCCGCCATGCTGATTGCAGTCCGGCCGTGGGCGTTCAGGTGGCTTTGTGCGCCGTGCTGGTAGCCATTCATTTTTCAGGAGCTGTGGCTGCCCGCCGTGCAGAACGGGGAGGTGGAAATGGAGTTTGTGCCTCCTTCCGAGGAGGTTCTTCAGGAGCTGGCGGAAGTTCAGCCCGTGCCCGTAGAGCCGGTCGCGGCCCCTTCCACGGTCAGCCCCGTTCCGGAAATTTCCGCGGATGAAGACCTGCTTGCGATGAAGCTGCCGGAGAATGAGGATTGTTCCGACATGAAGGATTTTCTTCCGGAGGAGACTCCCACGGAGTATTTGCCGGAGGAGCTTTCCAGCATGCGGATTTCCATGAGGGAGGTAAAGCCCAGGCGTCCCGTGAAGACTCCGGCGGTTTCCCTGCCGGGGCAGCCTAGCCCGGATGAGAACGTGACTCCTGATAAAAGGTGCGTTATAAACATGCTCCGTCCTTGCCCAATTCCGTCAATTCTTCTAGAGTCAAAAGAGAATTGGACTTTCTATCCGGCGGAAAAAGACGGCGCGCCCATTGCTTCCAAGGTGGTGGTGCCCGTCAGGTTGAATATAGATTAACCTGCGCAGGAGATAAGAGAGATGCTTCCGGAGAAAATAGAGAAAAGGCCCATTTACGTGATCGGCCACCAGAATCCGGATACGGATGCCATTTGTTCCGCCATAGGGAATGCGGAGTTTTTAAGAACCCATGGCGAACCTGACGCGGTTGCCGCCAGATGCGGGGAGATGACGCTGAGGACATCCTGGGTGCTGGAAAAAGCCGGGGTGCCGGAACCGGTGCTGATTCATGACGTGACGCCTACCGCGGGAACCATCTGCCGCCGTGACGTGATCAGCGTGAGTCCGGACGACACGTTCCTGACGGCGTACCGCCGGATGACGGAGAACTCCCTTCAAACCATTCCGGTGATTGACGCGGACCACAATCTTTACGGCCTGCTGCGTTATTTTGATTTGCTGAGCCTGCTGATGCCCCTGAACATGACGGAGATGAATGTGCGCTCCGTTTTTTCCAGCCTGAGCAACATTGCCACCACCATTGACGGCAAGTGCCTGACCGGGGAGACCCTGAGCGAGGAGGAAACGCAGAATATTCTTCTGGTGGGCGCTTCCAGCGAGCCGAGCGTCCGGACGAGGCTTGCCAATTACAAGAGAAAGGGCATCGTCCGCGATCTGGTCGTTATCTGCGGGGACCGCCCGAATGTTCAGCTGTATGCCGTGGAGCACGGTGTGCGCGCTCTGGTGACCACGTCCGGGGCTTTCCCTTCCCTGGATATTATTGAGACGGCCCAGACGACGGGTACATGCATTTTAAGCACCCCGTGGGATACGGCCAGCGTGGGGCAGCTTATCCGCTGCTCCCGGAAGGTGAGGGAACAGGTCCACAAGGATTATACGGTTTTCCCGGAGAACATGCCGCTGCCCGAGTTGAGGCAGGCCGCCGTGAAGCGCAAGCAGGCGCTGTTCCCCGTGATGAGCATCAAGACGAACAAGATGATCGGCGTGCTGAGCAAGACGGATCTGGTGGATCCGCCCCGTACGCGCGTGGCCCTGGTGGACCATAATGAATTTTCACAAGCCGTGAAGGGAGTGGAGGAAGCGGAAATTGTGGAGGTGATGGACCACCACCGCCTGGGCACCCAGCTTTCCACACGGGATCCGATCCGCTTCCTGAATGAACCCGTGGGCTCCACTTCCACCCTGGTGGCGCGCAGGTTTTACCACCGTGATGCGGAGCCTTCCCAGGCGGTGGCGATTTGCCTGTGCGCCGGGATTCTTTCAGATACGCTGAACCTGACGTCTCCCACGACGGCGCGGGCGGACCGGGAAATGCTGGAATGGCTGACCGGCATTGCCAGGATAGACGCCAAGAAGTTCACGGAGGAATTTTTTGCCACCGGTTCCCTGCTGCGTTCCAAAACGGCGCCCTCCGCGATTGTCCAGGCGGACAGGAAAACCTTTACCGAGTACGGGCACAAGATCAGCATTTCACAGATTGAGGAAATAGGCATGTTCGGCCTGAAGGAAGGGATGACCTGGTTCAGGAAGAGGAAGGATTGAAGCTGGCGTGCCTGTTGGTCACGGACATTGTCACGCATGATTCCATGCTGCTGGCCGTCAGGGGATGAAGAGGTGCTGGTGGAAGAGGGCTGGGCCCCAACTTGTTTTCCGCCGCCGATTGGTCAGCCGCAAGAAGCAGCTTTTCCCGGCTATTTCCCGTGCGCTGAAAACCTTGGGTTTCCGGAGAAAATTGTCAAAAGCGCCTCCGTTTGGGGAGGCGGATGGAAATTCCATCTGCCGGAGCGGAATGGCGCGACCGTGTGGAAAGGGGGAATCAGGGCATGGCAATGTCTGCCAGGATGGAGCGGCGGACGGTGTCCGGTATCAGCACGGTGGCGGCTCGCTCGGGTTTGAGCGGCGGCGTGCAGAAAACACGGTCCAGGCGCAGCAGCGGGAAGTTGACGGGTTGAGTGGCTCCGTATCCGGCTCCCTTCAGTTTGAAGCAATCCTGAAAATCGGCGCTGAGCTTGGCGAAAATAGGGGATTGGGGCGCGGCGCTGAAGTTTCCGACGATGATGGCACAGCTGCCTATCTGCTTGATGTAGGAAGTGCGTCCGAAAATGCTGTAGGCGAATTTGAGTGTCCGGTTGTGGTTGCTGCATCCCTGGATGAAGATGACGTCTGCGCGGAGTTTGGAGATTTGTTCAATGGGCGGATTTTCCACACAACCCCCGTACAGGGTGAGAACCCTGATTTGCCGGGCATCCGGAGCCGGCGGCATTTTGTAATACTCCATTCCCGTTCTGGAAATGGGAGGAAGAAAGTCCGTAATGACGATGCCGTACGCAAACCAGATAATGACGCCAAGCAGGCCTATCCGGGAACCGAAGACCAGCCATGCAATAAGCGCCGGGAAGGAGAAGATGAGGCAGCATGCCCAAGTGGGCAGTGACGTCATGAAGGCCATTGTGTCCGAACCGGTCCAGAAGATGGTGACGACGATGACCCACAGGCACAGAGAGACGCCGCCCAGCGCTATTCCCAGGTGGTTGACCCCGGATAACGCTGGCAGTGGTTCCGCCAGATGTTTGCGTCTTCTGAGCCGATGCACGGTGGTGGTAGGTTAAAGGCCCATGCCGGGAGGGAGGCCCATGCCGCCCGTCAGTTTTTTCATTTCCGCCGCCGCGGTTTCCTTGCCCTTGGCTATGGCGGCATTGATGGTTTGCAGGAGCAGGTCCTGGAGGAATTCTGAATCGGACGGGTCGATGATGGAGGGATCAATCACCAGCTCCGTGAGGTTTCCGTCACAGGTGGCGGTGACTTTCAGCTTGCCGCCCGCGCCTTCCGTGGTAACGGTCTGGGAGGCCAGCTTTTCCTGGGCGGCGGCAAGTCCGGCCTGCATTTGCTGGACCTGCTTCATCATTTTCATCATGTTCATGGCTGTCGTATTTGGAAGTATGGGTTGATGTTGTTTATTGGGAAATGATGCGGGCGCGGAAGATCTCCATGGCGGCGTCAATCAGGGGTCCGTATAGTAGGAGTTATCTTCATCTTTCTCCCTGGCGGGTTCCTGAACGGCTGCGGCGGGTTTTTCCCGCGGCGCCTGGGGTTTGGGAGAAGGTGCGGAGGCCGCGGGGGGGGGAGGCGCCGGCAGCGGGGCCAGTTCTTCCTGAACCGGCTCCGGCACGGAGGAATCCTGGCGGATGGAAATGGTGACGGGGACTCCGCCGCGTTGGGAAAGGTCCGCTTCCAGGGCCGCCCGCAGGGGGCCGGATCCGAGGCTGTCCATTCCCTGATGGTCGGAATGGAAGGAGATGGCGACGAATGCGCCGTCATGGCCGGAGAAAAGGCTGTTGGCCAGAAAGTCCGCCTGGAGGGGGGAAGTTGGCGGCGGCACGTTCCAGCGCCGCTTTCCAGTCCTCCTCCGTGATGGTTCTTCCGGATTGCGGGCAGGGGCTTCCGGTTCCTCTTTTACCATGGGAGCAGGGGTGCGGGAAGGAGCGCTTGCCGTGTCGAACAGGTTGTCAAAGAAGCTGCTGGTGCGCCTTTCCGGCGGGAGGTTTTCCTCAGGGTCCATGAAAGTGGGTTCCGGAGAATCCGGAGGAGCCACCGGGGCATCGGAGATGGCAGAGGCGGGACGTTGAGGCTCTTCTGGGGTGTCGGAAGTGGGCTCCGGCCGCGGTTCAGGCACGGAACAGGAAGGCTCTTCCTGCGGAATGGCGGGAGAGGGGGAGGGGGATTTTGCAACGGTTGCGGGAGGTTCTGGTTCCGGCGCGGGATCAGTGGGCTGCGGTTCGGGTTCTTCTGCGGGAGCCGGGGCTGGTTGCGCACTGGCAGGTTCGCTCGCCTGTACCGCGGGAGCCGGGAATGGTTTAGCCGGGGAAAAGTCCGGAACCGGGTCCATCAGGTGTTCTTCCGGAGCGGGCTCCGGATTTTCCGCAGGAACGGGCGGCTGGGCGTTTGCCGGAGGCTCCGGCGCAGGGGCCGGGGCGGCGGGCGCGGGCATCTCCCTGTTCCTGGCGCGGAGCGGGCGCCGGAGAGGAGGATGGGACGGAGGATGCCAGGGGGCGCCTTCCAGCGCCATGATAATATCGCTGATGCTGGCTTCCGCGAGAGCGTGAACGGCCTTGATCAGGCCCATTTCCAGATGCAGCCTTTTGTTGGTGGACCAGCGCATCTTGTCTTCCGTTTCCGCCAGCACTTCCACCAGGCGCAGGATTTTGTCCGTCTGGGTGCGTTTGACGAGTTCGGAAAGTTCCTCCTTGGAGGATTCCGGCAGGGAATCGAAGCTGGCCTCCGGGTCAACCTTGGAGACCAGGATTTCACGCACGGCGGAGATGATTTCAGAGAGGAACTGGCCCATGTCTCTTCCAGCTTCCGCCTGTTCATGTAGGAGGTGCAGGAGGGAGGGGAGCTCCTTGTTCAGAATCAGCGCCAGCGCATGGGCTACGGTTTCCCGGGACGTGATGCCGAAGATGTGAAGCACCTGCTGTTCTTCAATGTGGTCTCCGCAGAAGGAAACAAGCTGGTCCAGCATGGATTGCGCGTCCCGCATGCCTCCGTCCGCCACCTTGGCGACGGCAAAGGCCGCTTCCCGGCTCAGGCTCACTCCTTCCGCAGAGGCGATGTGAAGCAGGTGTTCCGCAATGATTTCAGAGGGAATGGGGCGCAGGTCGAAGCGCTGGCAGCGCGACAGGATGGTCGGCAGAATCTTGTGGGGTTCCGTAGTCGCAAAAATGAATTTGACGTGGGGGGGCGGCTCCTCCAGCGTTTTCAGCAGGGCGTTGAAGGACTCCTTGGTGAGCATGTGCACTTCATCTATATAGACGATGCGGAAATTGCCCCTGCTGGGAGCGAATCGCACGTTGTCCCTCAGGTCACGGATGTGGTCGATGCCGCGGTTGGATGCGCCGTCTATTTCCAGGACGTCCAGGCTGCGCCCTTCCGCTATTTCCTCGCAGATGTCTTCGTGCGGGTCAAAGTCCACCCTGGGACCGCCGCTGCAATTCAGGGCTTTTGCAAAAATTCTGGCGGTAGATGTTTTTCCCGTTCCGCGGGGGCCTACAAAAAGGTAGGCGTGGGCGAGGCGGTTGTGCTCAATGGCGTTTTTCAACGTCTGACGACATGATCCTGTCCAAGGACGTCATCGAATGTCAGAGGACGGTATTTTCTGGCAAAGACCTGGTAACTCACGGTTCAGAAAGACTAGAAGATGAGTCCGTGTTTGAAAAGAAAATAGAGCGTAATTGTTTTAAAATGTTGATAAGAGAACTCTTGCGGTATCCTGTTACGGAGCTTCCCTGAAAAAAATATCAAGAAAACAGTGAGGATGACATTTTGATGTTGAAATCTGAAAATGTTCATGCCAATCTCACAAAAGTAACAGGAACCTTCTCATCTCTATTATTTCCTATGTGGGTCAAAGTATCAATAGCAGCCTTGGTCATTGCTCTTCTCGGCGGAGCCATGTATTATCTTGATAACGAGGAAGCTCTAACCAAGGAGCGTAAGGAATGCGTCTCCCGTTATAAGAACCTGAACGGTCTTCGCGGCGAGTTTACGGAAGAAAAGACAAAATATGTCGACTTCCTGGTGAAGAATGAGGCTTTGACGAACGATATCAACGCCCTGACCAAGCAGAAGGACGAGCTGGAAGCCAAGAACCAGGAGCTGGCCGCCGCCAATGAGGCCAAGAAGACGGACCTCCAGGCGCAACAAACAGCCCTGGCGGAACTTCAGTCCAAGAGCAAGGACATGGAAAGTATCCAGGCCATTGCGGACAAGATCAAGGGACTGGAAGAAGAATCCAAGCAGCTGGAAGTAGTCAAGCAGGCGGAGCAGGGCAAGCATGACGCCATCGTTGCTGAAACGGAACAGCTTGTCGTGAACAATGCGGCCCTTCGCCAGCTCAAGGCGGACCAGGATGCGCACCTTTCCCCGCCCAATCTGAAAACGCGGGTTTCCCAGGTGATTAATGATTTCAATGTAGTTGTGATTGACGGCGGTGCTGCCGACCTGGGCGTAGTGCCCGGCTCCAAGCTGGCCGTGATGAGGGACGGCAACAAAATTGCCGAACTTGACGTAAGCGCTGTTGAATCCCGTGTTTCCACGGCCACCATTCTCCCCAGCACGGTAACCGCCGGCGAACGTGTTGAAGCCGGAGACGTCGTTGTATCCGTTCGTCCCTAGTCCTTTCCCGGTTCAATACACACCATACACTCTCACATACATACACAATGAAAACTGTCTTAGTAGTTTTATTGATTCTTGCAGCAGGTGCGGGCGCCTGGTTCTCCGGTCTCAGCGGCCTCTTCGGCGTCAACGGCCAGTATCAGGACTTCAAGGAGATGATCACCTACCGCAAGGTTCTGGACAAGGAAATCCGGAATTGGACGGGATTGCGCAATGACATGATCAAGAACCGCGGTCTGGCTGCGGAGGAAAACCTCAGCTTGACCTCCAACAAGGCCTCCGTGACCCAGCAGCGTGACGAACAGCTCTCCAAGGAAACGGAGCTGAAGGAAGAAGAAGTCCAGCTGAATGCGGACCTGTCCAAGATCAACAAGCAGATGGATGAACTGAAGGCCAAGCTGAACGACTTCGGCGTTTCCAGCGTGCAGGAAATCCAGGCGAAAATGGAATCCATGGAAGCCTCCAACAAGAAGCTTCAGGAAGACATTGACCAGATCAAGAGCGCTACGGAAGTGGCCGCCAAGAAGCGTGCCGAGCAGGCTACCGAGCTGGCCGGACGCCAGAAGGAACAGGCCGAATACCGCGCCGCCCTCGCCAAGAATGGAGATGAATATCCCGTTCTGTCCGTGGACCCGCAGTGGGGCTTTGTGGTGATTGGCGCCGGGCAGGGCAGCAACATTGATCCGAATACGGTTCTGCTCGTTACCCGTGACGGTCGCAGCATCGGCAAACTGAAGGTGACCTCCCTGGAAAAGAACCAGACGGTGGCTGACATCGTCAAGGACAGCGTGCCCGCCGGCATGAGCATCCAGCCCGGCGATGGTGCAGCTTCTGCGTCCGTTGCAGTCCGCCAAATAAGGTTTCTGCCGCGTATTTTCCTTTGAACCCCGCTGTGCCCTCCGGCATAGTGGGGTTCAACTTTTTAAAAGGAAATGATGAAACGATTCACAGCCTCCCTTTGCTTACGTCTTTCTCCCTTCTTCTGGTCTCTTCCTGCTCCTGGCTGATGGAGCCGAAGGAACGGGAGCGTGTTCCGCAGCCGCCCCCGGCCCGGAAAAGAGCGCTCTTCCCCATAACAAGACCCAGAGATTTGAAGCGGAAGCTACGCTGGGACCGCTGGCTTCGCCAAGACGTTAAAGGCGTTCAAATAACGGTTGGCGGTGATTCTGTTCTTTACAGCATCCCGCAAACCGGATATAAACGCTCCCGATTTCCAAGCGGAGAGATGGCTGAGCTGGTCTAAGGCACTCGACTCGAAATCGAACGTGGGCTTTAAAAACCCACCGTGGGTTCGAATCCCACTCTCTCCGCCAAGCCCGTCGCAAGACGGGTTTTTTGTTTTTATCAGGCGTCATTCCGGAAGAAAAATTCGCAGGAACGGTTGTTTAATGATAGAGAGGGAGGCCCTTGTCGGCTTCCCGGAGCCGGTCTCCGTTGGGGTGGTTATAGCTGTAATAGTTTCTGCGAACGGTTTCGGTAGGTTTTCCGATGATCACGTGGTCCAGGAACCGGACGCCCAATAGCTTGGCGCATTCCCGCACGCGTTCGGTCAGGAGGTCGTCCGGGCGGCTGGGAGTCGGGTTCCCGCTGGGATGGTTGTGCGCCAGGACGAAGCCGTAGGCATTGTGGATGACGGCGGGACGCAGAATGTCGCGCGGATGGGCGATGGATTCGTTCAGGGTGCCGCTGGAAATTTCCACGGGTTTGATGAGACGGCTTTTGGTATCCAGCAGCAGGACGAGTACCGTCTCCTTGTCTTTCCAGCGCATGGCTGTTACCAGGTAGTCATAGACGTCTTCCGGCGTCTGGATGGGTTGCCGGGCCAGCGTTTCCCGGAGGGCCCGCGCTCCCAGTTCAAAGGCGGCGCTCAGCGTGGCCGCTTTCGCCATGCCTATTCCCTTGCAGATGTCCGCTATTTCTGCGGCCTCCATGTGGGCCAGGGCGTCCAGAGAGCCTGCCGACTGGATCAGGTCCGAGGACATGTCCAGCACGTTTTTTCCCTTGATGCCCATCCGCAGGAAGATGGCGAGCAGTTCCGCATTGCTGAGGCTGTGCCTTCCCTGGCGGAGCAGCTTTTCCCGCGGCAGGGATTGGAAGGGAAGATCCTGGAGTTTTCGGTAGGCCATTTTAGTAACAGAGACGTGCGGTGGAAAGAATGGCGGCGGGCAGATGGCGCAGCGTGTCTCCCGCCGTCAGTGTCTGCTGGGTGGAATCTCCGGCGGAGATGGCTATTTCAGAAGCTCGCCCGCAGAGATAGGTTCCCAGAACGGCGGAGACCAGCAGGGATTCCCCCTGGGCCATGAATCCGCCGCAGACGCCTGCCAGCACGTCTCCCCTGGCCGGCGGTAGCCATGCCGGGGCCTCCGGTGATGTTGTAGAAGAGGGTTTTCCCTGCTGGGTGACGATGGTGCGGGCCCCTTTGTAAATCAGGGCCGCTTCATGCTCCGCCAGGAAGCAGTCTGCGATGTCCGCCCGGATGGCGCAGTTGTCCGCGTCCGGCAGCAGACGGCGGATTTCCCCATGGTGGGGTGTCGCCAGAATATGTTCTCCCAGGCTCCATTGCATGGCGGCGGCCAGATTAAGGCCGTCCGCATCCAGGACGGTGGGAGTGCCGGTTTCCAGAATGAGGCGGATGGCTTCCGCGTCTTCCTCCGATACGGAGCCGATGCCGGGGCCAATGAGAAAGGCGCTGAACGTCCGGATGGAGACGTCCGCATAACTGTCCACGGGTTTGACCATGACTTCCGGCGGCATGGACGGCGCTATGAGGGGATAGACGTTCCGGTGGACGTGGAGCGTCACCAGTCCGGCTCCGGCCCGGAGGGCGGCTTCACAGCAGAGCCTGGCAGCGCCCAGCATTCCTTCCGATCCGGCAATGACGCCGATGTGCCCGCGTTTGTTCTTATAGTCCGTATAGGGTCTTGCAGAGAGGAATTTAGTGAGCCGGGAGGAGGTGATGAGTTCCGTGGCGGGAAGCGCCTGCACATGGAGGCCGGGAAGGTCGATGCAGGCCAGGCGCCCCGCATGCAGGGTGGCGTCGTCATCCAGCAGCCCCTGCTTGACCGCTCCTATGCACATCGTGAAATCCGCCTCTACGGCATTTTCCTGGGGCATCCCCGTATCCGGGTCAACTCCGGTGGGAAGGTCGATCGCCACCGTGCGCACGGCTCCGCAGCGGTCCCGCAGGTAGTTCATTTCCGCGCAGAGGGCGGAGATTTCCTTGCGGAGCAGCCCTTTTGCTCCAATGCCCAGCAGGCCGTCCAGCAGAATCATGGGCTTGCCCGTACGGGGCAGCGGCGCTTCCTGGTATTCCTGGGGCGGAGGAGATATTTCCGCGAGCTGCCGCACGGGCAGTTCCCCCCATTCCGCGCGCGGGTAGGCGGCGCGGAAACCTGTTTCCCAGCCATGCTGTTTCAGGATATTGAGGACGGTGAGGGCGTCTCCGCCGTTGTTGCCTTTCCCCACGTAGGCTATGCATAACCCGGGGACGGGGAAAGAACTGCATGACGGCTTCCGCAATGCCGGCGGAAGCCAGCTTCATGAGGGTTCTGGCCGGAGTTCCGTTGATGATGAGCTCGCGTTCCGCGATCTGCATATTTTCCGTGGAGCAAACTTTCATGGCGCGCTGATGGGATCAGTGTGCACTGTACGTTAAAAACCTTCTCCTGCAAGCCGGAGAAGGTTTTTCGCAAAAGGAGTGAATCCGGGGCGGTTAACCGATGCGGAACGTGATGCGCGCCTTGGTCATGTCGTAGGGGGGACATTTCCATGCGCACCTTGTCGCCCACAACGATTTTGATGAAGCGCTTGCGCATCTTGCCGGAAATGTGGGCCAGCACTTCGTGCCCGTTGGGCAGGCGCACCTTGAACATGGTGCCCGCCAGCACGGCGCAGATGGTGCCTTCCACTTCAATTTCGCTTTCGGAGTTTTCTTCCTTGGGGGCCGATTTGCTGAAATGCCTCCTGCCCTTGGTGTGGCGGCCCCCGCCTCCCTGCGGGCGCGGCCGGTTGGGCCCGCCTCCGGGGCGTGGTCCTCCGCCTGTTCTGGCGCCTCCCGGGCCAGCGGACTGTCCGGCCGGGCGTGCCGGGCCGGTGCCACTCCCGGCGGGCCGGGGCTGTCCGGGACGGCTGGCGTTGCCGGCCGGTCTTGTGCTGCTGCCTGCCGGCCTGGGGCCGGGGCGGGAATTCCTTGACCGCCGCTGGGGCGGTTGCTGGGTCTTGGATTCGGGCTGATAGGATTCTCCTTGTAAGGTTAAAATGAACGCGCGTGTACGAATTTTTCGCGCAGGCGAATAATAGGCCATATTTCCACGAGGGCAAGTCCTGAATGTGGAAACGCCGCAATTAAGCCGCGATTCTGCGGAAGGGACGGAAAAAAGGCCGCAAAAGGGGAGTAAAAGAGAAAAAAGTATTTGACATTTACGCGAATAATCATTAGGAATGCGCCCCCGAATTGGAAGATTACGGCAGGATGCCGAAAAACGAGAACGAAGAATTGAACCATGAAGACCTTCTCAGCCAAACCGCAAGAAGTAGAGCGCAAATGGTATGTTATAGACGCTGCCGACAAGGTGCTCGGCCGTGTTGCCGTTGAAGCGGCTAACATTTTGCGTGGCAAGAACAAGACAATTTTCACCCCCCACGTTGATTGTGGCGACTTTGTCATTATCGTGAACGCGGACAAGGTGGTGCTGACCGGCAACAAGGAAAACGCCAAGATTTACACCCGTTTCTCCGGATACGTCGGCGGCAAGCAGGTGGACACTCCGCGGAAAATCCGCGCCCGCCGCCCCGAACTTCTTCTGGAACTGGCCGTCAAGGGCATGGTGCCCCACACCCGCCTGGGCCGTCAGCAAATGACCAAGCTGAAGGTTTATGCCGGCGCCGGTCATCCTCATGAAGCCCAGCAGCCCACTGCCATCACTCTCTAATTGATTTCCCCAGACATGAGTCAGACAACCCCATACAACGCCACCGGCCGCCGCAAGACCGCCATTGCACACGCTTGGCTTACTGAAGGTGCCGGCCGCATCACGATCAATCGTCGCGGTTTTGAAGAATACCTTCCCACCGTCCAGTTGCAGAACGCCGTTCTCCAGCCCTTCCAGGTTACCAACACCATGAACAAATTCGACGTGAACGTCGTCACCAAGGGCGGCGGCATTCACGGCCAGGTGGGCGCCATCCGCATGGCGATTGCCCGCGCTCTGGTTCAGGTTGATGAAGCTTCCCGCGCCCAGCTGCGTGAATTCGGTCTTCTGACCCGTGATTCCCGCATGAAGGAACGTAAAAAGCCCGGTCGTCCCGGCGCCCGCAAGCGTTACCAGTTCTCCAAGCGCTAAGCTTGGCTGGCTGCGAAGGAACTGGCTTTACCATTTCTTTCTCGGAAAAGGAGTGCTCCCTGCGGAGTACTCCTTTTTCGTTGCAGGGGAAGCTGGTTGCTGTTACGATTAATTATTATGGAAGAAGGTCGGCAGCAGGACGGAATTCCGGATTCTTCTCCGGAAGAAGAAAAAACGGAAAGAAGTGTTTTCCCTATTGCTCCTTTACTGCTTGCGCCGCTTTTTCTGGTGATAGCCTCTTTTCTGAAACATTCCCATCGCATGGCGGGCAATGTCTCCGGCCTCAGGAAGGTAGAATACGGTCCTGCTTTCCCTTTGTTTCAATTTGCAGGCGTGGCCTTGTATTTCTATCTGGCTTACGTGGCCTTTAAGAAAGGCTTTCCCGGCTGGGGCTGGGTGTTTGGTTCCCTTGCGGTGGCGTTCAATCCTTTTCCGGCGTTTGCCACGGGAATTGCGGGCGACTCCATGGCATGGGGTGTGGCCGTGCTCGCGGCCGCTTCCGTGACGGTGAAAGCCTTGATGGACTCACCGCGGCAGCAAGGAAAGCTTTAGCCGTTTACCGGTGGTACGGCGTTCCCGCCAGAATGGTATGGCAGCGGTAAAGCTGTTCCAGCAGGACGACGAGCGCCAGCTCATGCTGGAGGGTGAATTTGCTCAGGGCCAGGATATGGCCGCACCGGGAACGCAGTTCTTCCGTGTGGCCGTCCGAGGCCCCGATGAGGAACGCGATGCGGCGCACGGAGCGCATCTGCCAGTCCCGCGCCAGTTTGACCAGCTTCTCCGTGGTCCAGAGTTCTCCGCGTTCGTCCATGGCGATGCGCAGGCAGCCCTCGCTGGCGGCCAGCAGGCGTTCTGAAACGTCTTTGGAGCTTCCGTCTTTGACGAGTTTGAGTTCCGTCTTGCCGAAAGGCTTGAGGCGGTTGAGGTAGAGTTCCACGCCTTCCCGGGCATAGCCCAGGGCCGGCTTGCCTGCGGCCAGAATCAGGAATTGCATGAGAAGTCAGGAGTTGGAGGATGAATTGAGGTAGTTCAGCAGGTTGCGGGCCCAGGTTTCCGAAATGCCGCGGATGGCGGCGATGGAAGCCGGGTCCGCCCTTTTGATGGCGGCCACGGACTTGAATTTTTCCAGCAGCATGCTTTTTTTTGCCGCGCTCATGCCCGGGGCGTCGTCCAGGGCGCTTTCCCGCATGCGCTTCCGGTAAAGCAGTTCGTTATAGCCGTTGGCGAAGCGGTGGGCTTCGTCGCGGATGCGCTGCATGAGCTTGAGAGCTCCCGTGCTGTGCGGCAGGCAGAGGGGCTGTGGCTGGTGGGGGAAGAAGATTTCCTCCCGCTGCTTGGCGAGGCCGACGATAGGCATGTCACCCAGTCCGATGGCTTCCAGATCGGCCAGGGCGGAGGAGAGCTGGCCCTTGCCGCCGTCCACCACCACCAGGTCCGGAACCTTGATGGGGGCTTTTCCTTCTCCGCTGAGCTTTTTGAGCCACCGGTACAGGGTCATGTCCGCAGGCCGTGAGGCTACGGCGTCGCTCTCCGCCAGAATGCGGGAGTAGCGCCTCCGGATCACTTCAGACATGGAGGCGAAGTCATTCTGCCCGTCCACCGTGCGGATGCGGTAGCGGCGGTAGGCCTTGTTGTCCGGTTTGCCGTTGGTGAAGCGCACCATGGAGGCCACGATGTGGTTGGAGGAGACGTTGGAAATGTCAAAACATTCCATGATGGCTGGAGGCTCTTCCAGGCCCAGGGCCAGCCCCAGTTCCTTCATGTCTTCTTCCGGGCGCACGGTGCCGGGCAGGTTGGGCGTTCCCTTCTGGAACCGCCGCGCGGGCTCCAGAACCTTGACCAGGTTGTCCCGGATGTCCCGCAGGTACGCTGCGCGCTCGAAGTCCAGCTCGTCGGAGGCCTGCATCATTTCCCGGGTGAGCTCGTCCAGAGTGCTTTTTTTGCCGGTCCCCTCCAGCAGGCGCGCCGCCTGGTCGAAGTTCCGGTTATAGTCGCTCACGGAAATGCGCCCGATGCATGCGGGCGGTACTGCTTGATGAGCTTGCTTTCCAGCAGAAAAGCCTCCTGGTCGTTCCTGGTTTCAAAGTAGTCGAATGACGCAATGGCATTGATGAGCGCCCTTGTCTTGTGGTTGGACAGGGTGGCCCCCGTGGGGGAAAAGTAGTTGCCCAGGCGGCGGTGGAGGTCCTTGGCCTTGCCCACGTAAATGGTATTCCCCAGGGCGTCTTTCATGATGTAAACGCCGGGTTTATGCGGAGTTTGCCTCCAGAGTTCCTTCAGAGATGGTTTCTCACGATCTGCCACGGGGATTATTATGCCATATGCGGCAAGAAATGAAACTGCGGAAACGTACTGCATTACGGCTACTTGGCTTGCCTAGGAAGACTTCTTCTGTATAATCCCCTACGTCTTTTGTATGAATCCTGTACCGTTTACCACGCTGGCTGCCGCCATGGACTTTGTGGTGGGAGATAGAAACTATCCCCTCTCCGAGCTGTTTATGAAAGGCGGCTTCATCATGTGGCCGCTGCTCCTGTTATCCATCGCCGGGGTGGTGGTGCTGGTCATGTGCTGTTTTTCCACCCGCGCCTCCGCCGTTCTGCCCACCAAGCTGGTGGAGCAGGCAGAATCCTTCATCCGCAAGAGGGATTATACGGGCCTTTCCATCCTTTGCAAGGATGGGGACTCCTGCTACGCGCGCGTAATGCTGACGGTGGCCAGTTTCATGCTGCGCAATCCTTCCGCCCAGTTTGAGGAGGTGAGGGAAATAGCCGCCGCGGAAGGCGGCCGCCAGGCGGGCTTCCTGAGCCGCCAGATTTCCTGGCTGTCGGACATCGGCGCCCTGGCTCCCATGCTGGGCCTGCTGGGAACCGTAGTCGGGATGATGAAGACCTTTTTTGAGATCGCCAACGGTGATTTCTCCGGCGGCAAGCAGCGCATCGACATGGCGGGCGGCGTGGCGGAAGCCCTGATTACGACCGCGGGCGGCCTGATGCTGGGGATCCCCGCCATCCTGGCCTATGTGTGTACTTCCGCAGCCGCGTTCACAAGCGCGTGGGGGACCTGGAAGCCGCCGTGACGCACAGCGTTTCCGTAGTAGCCACCCAGCTCCAGAAGCCGCGTGCCGGCGTAGCCGGAGCCTTCCATGAGGAAGAACTTCCCAGGGTTCCCGTTGACCCCACCTCCCTGCGCGACGTGCGCGGGCTTTAGCCGGAAGCGGCCATCCCCACCACACCGGAAGAACGTATGAAATCCACTATAAAATGCCCAGCCCCATCGGGTTCCAGCTCGCGCCCATGCTGGACATCGTGTTTCTGCTGCTGGTGTTTTTCATCGTGACCCAGACGTTTGAGGATGACGAGCCGGACCTTTCCATCAACCTCCCCTCCGCGGAGACTCCCAAGCCCGGTGAAAACGTTTCCAATGAAATCATCGTGAATATCCGGAAGGACGGCACCGTGGTGATCAACCGCCAGGCGTATACCATGCCGCAGCTGGAGGACAAGCTTCTTTCCGTCGCCCGGCTGGATAAAACCATGCTCGTCCGCATCCGCGTGGATGAGAAGGCGGAATCCGGCGTGGTGGTGCATGTGATGGACGCCTGCCTGAAGGCCGGGCTGAACAATGTTTCCTTCTCCACGCGGCCTCCGGCTCCCTCTTCCGTCAATGTTCCCAACCCCCAGGCTTCATGAAAGCGTTACTTTTCATCAATGCAGGTTTAATGACTTTGGCGGCGTTCGCCGCCGCGCAGGAAAACATTCCGGACGCCGCTCCCATTGCGGACGGTCCGCTGGTCGCCAATCCGGAGCAGGATTCCCTGGACATGGCGGACATGCTGTACAAGCAGGCCCAGGAACCGGCGACGAAGGCAAACCGGCAGGAATATGGCCGCCTGCTTGATTTGAGCCTGCGCAAGTATCTTGAATTTGCCCAGCGTTTCCCCCAGTCCGCCCAGGCTCCCCTGGCAGAGTACCGCGCCGCCATGTGCCTGGAGGAGCTCGGCAGGAAGGAGGACGCGCACACCCTGTTCCGCAGGCTGACCCAGACGGGCGGCCCGGCTCTGGTTGCCGCTTCCGCCTACCGCCTGGCGACGGACGCCTCCGCTGCCGGGGAAACGGACAAGGCCATCCAGTATTACCAGCTCGTGGTCCGCAATGCGGAACAGAATGATTTGAAAGTGGACGCCCAGTACCGCCTGGGACGTCTGTTTCTTGCCAGCGGGAATCCGGACGCCGCCGCCACCATGTTCTGCGCGGTGATAGGCAATCCGGAAGCGGATGCGAAATTTATTTTGGTGTCCCGGATGGGGTATGCCGCCCTGTGTGCGGATACGGGCCGTCTTGGTGAAGCCTATTCCGAATACCGCAAGGTGCTGGAAACGCCAGGCGTGGATGACAGGAACCGGGGCATCGCCACCCTTCAGGCCGCCATGCTGGCAACCAGGCTGAAAAAAACCGCGGAGGCCCAGAACCTCTATGAACGGCTTTTGAAGGACGAATCCCTGAAGGAAATGGCGCCGGAAGCCCGCATGGGGCTGCTGCTGGGGCTGTACAACATGGGCAAGTACAAGGAGATCCTTTCCCAGCACGAGCAGCAGAAGGACATGAAGATGCCGACCAAGGACGGCCAGGTGCGCCTGCTGATGCTTCTGGGCCAGTCTGCCTACAAGCTGAAGGAGTACCAGAAGGCGGCGGATTTCTTCCTGGAGGCGGAGAAGGCCGTTCCCTATACGCAGGAAGCCATGCAGGCCTCCTTTTACCGTCTGCTGTGCTATAATGAACTCAAGCAGAAGGACCTTCCCCAGCGGGCACAGAGCTTCCTGAACCATTACGCCAAGGCCTTTCCGACCAGCGAACTGCACGACATGGTGCGCCTGATGGCCGCGGAGAACCTGTTCAACACCAATCCGGCGGATGCCGCCCGGTTTTACGCCAGCATTGATTTTGACAAGGTGCCCCCCAGGATGCGCGCGGATATCCTGTACAAGAGCGCGTGGGCGATCGCCCAGGCCGGGAACCGGGGCGTGGCCGCCAAACTGCTGACGGATTTCATCAACGATTTCCCGCGGGACCCGCGCATTTGCGAGGCGCTGACCCTGCGCGGGGACATGTACGCCAAGACCAAGAAGGAAGCGGAGGCCCTGATGGATTTTGACCGGGTGATCGCTCGCTGGCCGAAGGCGGAATCCGCCGCCGCCGCGTGGCAGCGGGCCGCCCAGATTTATGCGGGCCGCCAGGATATGGTGAACATGGCCAAGTATTATGAAGGCCTGATTCAGAATTTCCCGAAGGCGTCCCCCGCCGCTCTGGCGGAAGCTCATTTCCTGCTGGGGCGTGCGGCGTTTGATCAGGGAGACTTCAAATCCTCCATCAGCCACATGGCGGAAGCCAAGACGCTGGACCCCCAGAAGTACGGGGAACAGGTCAATGTGCTTTCCGTTCTGTCCTATCACAAGCTCCAGGACGTGAATAAATTGAAGGAGGCCCTGGAAACCCTGCAAAAGGAAAACCCCTCCGCCGTGGCCCGCGTGCCGGACGTCATCCCCGCATGGCTGGGCCTTCAGGCCTATGGCATGAAGGACCTGGAAACGGCGGACAAGTACATGACCTGGGCTACGCAGAACGACCAGCTTCAAAATGTGAAGAAAGTGATCTGGCGCAACCTGGCGAAGGTGCGCCTGGCGCTCAAGAAGTATGACCGCGCCCTGGTGGCTTCCAACAACTTCCTGAAGGATGAGGACCAGCCCTACCGCCGTGCGGACGGCATGCTGGACAAGGCCTCCATCCTGCTGGGGCTGGGCAAGTACTCGGACGCCCGGAAGACGGCGGAGGAAGCGCTGGCCCTGGGAGTGGAAGGCCCCCTGATGGCCTCCCTGAAAATTGTTCTGGGGGACATTTCCTATGCGGAGAAAAAGTTTGATGAAGCAGCCAAGCATTACGGCGTCACGGCCGAGTTGTTCGTCAATGACGCCGAACTGAAACCCAAGGCCCTGTTCAAGGCGGCGGAAGCGCTGGACAAGGCTGGCCGCAAGTCGGAGGCTTCCCAGTACCGGGCGCGCCTGCAGAAGGAGTTCCCGGATTGGAAGCAGGATGACGAATCACTGCCCCCGGATGCCCGCTAGGCGTCCCCAAGGATCGGAACCGGAATGGAGAACAGGCGTAAAAGATGGTATGATCTGTTCGGATTGCTGCCGCGCAATCTGGGCCGTCTGCTGCTGTGGCTGGGCCTCATTCCTATTGCCGTCATCATCGTCCTGCTCGTTTACGCCTGGAGGGCGGACCAGTATGAACTGGACGAGGTGCTGGCCCCACTGGAAAATTGCGCCGCGTATGACCGCAACGGCCAGTGGATAGGCACCCCCTGACGGACCACGACCGGGTGTATGTGGCCCGCAATGAACTGCCTGACAACCTGGTGAATGCCTTCATTGCCCGGGAGGACGAAGCCTTTTTCGATCACGGAGGAATCGTGTATTCCTCCATCATCCGCTCCATTTGCCGGAACCTGACCACGCTGTCCTATGCGCAGGGGGCTTCCACCATCACGATGCAGCTGGCGCGGAATTGCTATGAACTGGGGGAAGACCCTGGACCGCAAGGTTCTGGAAATGGCCGTGGCGCGCCGCATAGAAGGCAAATACTCCAAGGATGAAATTCTGACGGCCTACCTGAACCGCATTTACTTCGGACAGCAGTGCTACGGCATTGCGCAGGCGGCGGATTTGTACTTCGGCAAAAAAGTAGCGGACCTGACGCTGGCGGAATGCGCCACGCTGGCCGGGCTGGTGCGCGGACCTTCCATTTACAACCCGGTTTACAGTCCGGAGGCGGCCGTCAAGGTGCGCAACGCGACGCTGGAAAGGATGTTTGAGTGCGAATTCATCACCCAGGAACAACTATGGCAGGCGTCCCGCGAACCGATGACGGTGGCGGGAGAACGGGAAGCGCGTCCCGGCTCCTATCCCATCCTGGTCATTTCCCGTGAGCTGAGTGACCTGGACTGCTGCGACGAGCAGGAGGGAACTTCCAGCATTTTTAATGACTACGCTGGATTTGGAATTCCAGCGGATGGTGGAGGAAATAAGCGAGCCTGCGCTGACCGCGCTGGAAGCTTCCCCCGTGTGGGCCGGACTGCCCAGGAGAGTGGACAACCAGTTGAAGAATTGCGTGCAGGCAGCCGTGCTGTGCGTGGATTCCCGCAAAGGGGACCTGCTGGCCGTGACGGGGGGGCGCTCTGCGCTGGACGGCGTGGACCGGTGGCAGACGATGGTGATGCCCGGCGACCTGTTTACCCCCGTCGTCAACCTGTGCGCCGTGGACCAGCGCAGGACTGTTATTCGCAGCAGTCCTGAAGTGACCGGGCGCGGGGTAGGGTTCAATACGGTGATAGAAACGGCGCAGAAGGCCGGGTACAAGGGGGATCTTCCCCGTTCCCCGGATTTGTATGCCGGCAGGTTCCGCGCGCCTCTCTCGCATGCCGTCAATGCGCTGTACCTCATCGGCAACGACGGGCGCAACGTGCAGATTTCCTCCGTCAGGCAGGTGGGCACCACCAAGAAAAACCTGGTGATGGTGAACGCTCCCTCTCCGGAAGAAAGCCGCCGGGAAATCCTGCCGCGTGAATCCGCCCACCTGGTAGCGGCCCTTCCTCCCTTCCGTTACGACGAACGCTCCAGGAAGACGTCCGTCAATGTCAGGCTGCCGGAAAACACGGGGCATTTCTCCGCCGTCATGGGGCGTTATTTCACGGTCTTTGTCTGGGTGGGCTTCGACGAGCCGGATGAAGCCGTCTATAAAAAAGAAGGGCGTTGCCTCCGCACTGGCGAAGACCTCCGCCGCGCTGGCCGGGGAAGTGTATGACCGGGCGGAGGAAAACCGCCGCAAAGCCGTCCGGGAGCGCCGGGAGAAGGAAGCTCCTGCGGAGCAGGACACCTGATGGCATCCAATTTTCCATTAATAGAATATCATGAACCACTCACCTGAAATGACCGCGGCCATCCTGGCCGCCAAATCCGCCGGAGCCTTCCTGAAAAAAGCATTTTTACGACCAGAAGAAGGTGGATGAAGCCAGCCAGAACGACATCAAGCTGGAGCTGGACAAGCTCTCCCAGAAACTGATTACGGAGGAAATCCTCTCCGTGTTCCCCACCCACGCCGTTTTGGGCGAGGAAGGGTATACCGGAGACCGCAACAGTGAATATGAATGGATTGTGGACCCTATTGACGGGACGGTGAATTACTTTTTACACCATTCCCTGGTTCTGCGTCTCCATCGCCCTGCGCCGCCGCGGGGAAATAGTGCTGGGCGTGATTTACGATCCCATGATGGACGAATGCTGGCATGTGGAAAAGGGAGGCATTCCGTACATGAATGACCATCCCATGCATTGCAGCCGCCGGGAAAAGATGGCGGAGGCCGTGGTGTTCGTGGGACACGGCAAGACGGACGGTTCCAAGGAAAAGGGAATCGAACGCTTCGCAAAAATCGCCTGGCAGGTACGCAAGGTGCGCAACAACGGTTCCGCGGCCCTGGCTCTGGCGTATATTGCCTGCGGCAGGTTTGACGCCTATGTGGAAAGCGTCATTTCCATCTGGGATATCGCCGCCGGGGTTCTGCTGGTGGAAGCTGCGGGAGGGAAGGTTGCCCTGGAACCGAAGGAGGACAATCCGGAACAATTCGCCATCATCGCCTGGAACGGCCGCATTCCGATCATGGAAGCTCTGGACGAATAACTTGAACGACATTGCCGCAGTATTGTATGAAAGACATGATTGCACTGACCGGGCTGGGATATGACATCCACCGTTTTGCGGAAGCTCCGCGTCCCCTGATGCTGGGCGGCGTGCACATTCCTTCCGCCCGCGGGCTGGACGGCCATTCCGATGCGGACGTTTTGTGCCACGCCATTGCAGACGCGCTGCTGGGTGCGGCCGGGTTGCCGGACATCGGCTACTGGTTCCCGCCGGGAGACCCTGGCTGCAAGGATATTTCTTCCCTGGACATCGTGGCGAAGGCCGTTTCCCTGATTCGTGAGCGCGGCGGCCGCGTGGTGAATGTGGATTCCTCCCTGATTGCGGAAGCTCCGCGCATCTCCCCCTATCTGGAACAGATGAAGGGAGCCCTGGGAAGTGCCCTGGGCATCTCCCCGGCGCGCGTGGGAGTGAAAGCCACCACCAATGAACAGCTCGGCGCCCTGGGCCGCCGGGAAGGCATCGCCGCCTTTGCCGTGGCGGCTATTCTGATGCCGGAAGATTTGACTGCGCCGTAAGAAGACGTCTGCCATATTTCCTTTTTTGGGCTCTTTTTTCAGAAGGGGTGCGGGGGCGGCTGTGCCGCAGGCTGGGGTTCAGGCTTTAGAGCGGCAGACGGATTTGGAATCCGGAGTCAAGCCTACAAAACTGAAAGAAAAACGTTTTCAGGGGATTGAACTTGCCAATATCCTGGGAATTGCCATAGGGAGTTCTTGATGTGACGATGCGGCTGTGAATAGGAGATGGAAGAAATGTTGGCGGAGCGTCAATTTGGACCGTTTTGGAGCATAGCGAAGGGCAGTATTTCCGGCTATGGAATCCATACCGGATTCCAATTCGCTAAGTTGATTCTGGTGGGTGTTTGGCATTTTCTGCCGGGCCGCTCCAATTAGCTACACAAAGAATATATGACGAGGAAAACCGGGCTTCTCCTGAGTGGAGGAGTCCGGTTTTTTTGAGGGGGGTGCCGTATGGAATTTTCCTTTTCTTCCAGCGCTTGTCATACTTTCCATCATCCGCCCCCAATAAAAAGTGCGGCCGTGTGAACAGCCGCACTTGCAGGGAAGAGAGAAAGTAAAGGCGCGCCCCCTACTTTTGGGCGTTATGTTGCGCATGTTGCGGCCCTTGGCCTTGCGCTGCTGTTCCTCCAGGGCCACGCGCTGCTGGTCCATCATCCTCTGGAAGAAGCCGGGCTTCTTCTTTTTGGCGGCGGAGAGCACGGGCATGGGCAGGCGGCGGATGAGGGCCGTCTGGCCGATGGAAATCAGGTTCTGCGTGGTCCAGTACAGGGCCAGGGCGGAAGCGAAGTTATAACAGAAGAGGAAGAACATCAGGGGCATCAGGTTCATGATGATGCGCTGGGAGCGTTCGCCCGCCTGCGGGGTCATCCGCATCTGGACAATCATGGTCACGGCCATGATGAGAGGCAGGATGTTTATCGGGATGCCGGACAGGTGGGCCTACGGTGTCGGGCAGGGACAGGTCCGTCATCCACAGGCAGAAGGGCTGGCCCCTCAATTCCGCGGAGTACTGGAGCACGCGGTAGAAGGCGAAGAAGATGGGGATCTGGATGAGCATGGGCACGCAGCCGCTGGCAGGGTTGATGCCGTATTTCTGGTACAGCTTCATCATCTCCATGTTCACCTTCTGGGGGTCGTCCGGATATTTTTCCTTTGAGCTTGGCCATCTCCGGCTGAACCAGGGACATGCGCTTCATGGCCATGTAGGATTTCTTATGCAGCGGCCAGATGAGCGCGCGGACGACGATGGTCATGCAGATGATGGCCACGCCCCAGTTTCCGAACCATCCGTGGAAGAGGTTGAGCAGCCAGTTCATCGGCACGCTCAGGAAGACGAGCCAGCCGTACGCCATGATATCGCTGATGGCGGGATAGGAAAGATTCAGGTCACGCAGGTAGGCGTTGAATTTGGGACCGGTGTAAATATCGTAGGTGAGCGTCTTTATTTCGTTGGGCGCCATGGTCAGGTTGGGGATGCCCATGGCTACGGTGACGCCGGGCACCAGCGTGTTGTTTTCATGCTCCAGCGGGAATTCCCTGGCGGGTGGCGTACACGGTGGAGCCCTTTGATTCGTTCTGGGGGAAGAAGAATGGTGGCGTAGTACTGGCTCATCACAGGGCGGATGAGGTATTTGCTGCCGGGCAGTACTTTTCCTTCCAGATTTTGACGGGTGCAGGGGTGTAGGTCTTGGAGATGAAGAGCTGCTGCAGGATCATAGCCTCCAGGGTGACGGAGTCCGCCGTGCGGCTGACTTCCTTGTACACGGTGTTGTCATAGGGACGGGTCCTGGGTGGCGTCCATGTTGAAGACGAGCTCGCCAATGCCCCCCTCTTGCTGGGCTTCGTTGATGGTGATGTGGGTCCGCGACTTTTTGGGAGTCCACAATGTCGTTGTGGAGGGTAACGGAGCCGATGGAGCCGCCGATGCGGTTGAAGGTGTACGTGATGAAGCGGGTTCCTTGTTGCCGTCCGCTTCCTGCGTGGCCGTCAGCGTGATCGGGCTGGTCTTGTGTCTTCAAGGGCCTTGCTGGCGAGGGCTGTTCCGGGGCGCTGGGAGCGGCGGGCGCCTGTGCTCCGGGAGCGGGACGCTTGCCGGAGCGGCGGCCGTCTGCTGGACGGGGAGCGGCGGGGGGACGGCTCTTCCTTTTTATTGCAGCCCATGTAAATGTTCAGGCTCAGAAGGGCGGCGCAAACGCCTATGACGATCCATGCTGTGATCCATAATGTGATATAGCCTGATTGAAGTTGGTTGGGAGGGGGAGGGAGAGAAAGGTAATTTAATGCGGCGTGCGGGCCGGAGGCATATCATACCCCGAACTGCCCCCACGGGTTGCATCTTAAAATGCGCCATGAGCCAAGAAGAAAGCCGCGCCAGGCTCCATGGACCCGGACGGCCTGGATGAAGTACTGGGAACAGGTGGGAGTATAGCGGCAGTTGCTGCCGGGGCCCCCAGCGCGCATGCAGGGGGGCGCTGATGAAGGTTTGGTAGCCCCTGCACCAGGGCAATGAGCAGCCATTTCATCATGCTTTAAGTCTTGTTCCTGGAAAGAAGTTGAAGTTTGAGCCAGTGGGCGGCTTTCGCCAGTCCTGCCCAGTCTGCAGGCTGGCTTCCACGGCCTGCCAGCGGAGGACGCACACCAGGTGCACGCCGTGTTCAAAGGGGGCTCCGTGCGCCTCAGGGGATTTCCTGTACGCGCTCCGCAGCTTGTTGCGGACGACGGCGCAGCCGATTTTTCAAAAGCAGATGATGCCGAATTTGGAGGGTTCCTCCGATGTTCCAGCGGGGTGCACTTAAAACAATAAGCCGATCGACCTGCTACGGATGGTCCCTCGTTGCGCACCCGGGCAAATTGGAAATGCCCTGGTCATGCTTTGTTGACGAGTAAGACGCATCTCCTGCGGGTCGGCCCGTGAAAAAGTTCCAAAAGAGGCGTTAAACCAAGTCCCGCGGCTGAATTAACGGCCGTGCTGGATTGGTATGGCGCTTGTACTGATTTCGGCCCCTTTGGGAAGCAGGCGCTTGCGGCCTTTGGCGCGGCGGCGGCGAATGATGTCTGCCCTGTTCTTGGTAGCCATGCGTGCACGGAATCCGAACTGACGCTTGCGGCAACGCTTTGATGGTTGATAAGTCCTCTTGCTCATGATGTTGAAAGATGCTTCTTGTGAATTATGCACAACCGGACGGAAAGGATAACTATTTTGGCTGTTTTGTCAATCCGTCAGGCGATTAATTTGTTTTTTTCTTGGGGAAGGTACTGGAATAAGTGATGTTTATGGTTGATAGCCAGTTATTTTCTGTTCCGGAGGGAGCCCTTTGTTTTACAGAAAGAGCAGTTCCGCATAAGTGGGAACGGGCCACAGGTCTGCGTCCGTCAGGCTTTCCAGCATGTCGATGGTGCTTCTCAGATTGTCCATGCCCGTCTGGATGACCTTTTGTCTCGGCTTTGTCCACGGCGCGGCGGAGTTCCTGCACCTGGGTGGGGGAGAAGGTCCAGCAGCGTGCCGATCTGGTTGGCGCGGTCCGCGGTGGCTTTCATGCCCGCCTTGATGCCGGCGGCTTTCATCTGGGCGATGGCGGTGGTGAGCTGCGTGAGCTGTTCCGTCACGGCGGGGATGTAGAGGGTTTCCACCATCAGAGGGCGGTTTCCGCTTCAATGCTGATTTCCTTGTGGAATATTTCCGTCTGATTTCATGGCGGGCGTGGAGCTCCACGGGGCTGACCACCTTGTATTTTTCAAAGAGGGCCTTGGCCTTGGGCGTTTCCAGCGCGGCCAGGGCTTCAATGGTGCCGGGAACGTTGGGCAGTTTGCGGCGTTCCGCTTCTTCAATCCAGGCTTCCCGTAGCCGTCTCCGCTGAAAAGGATGCGCTTGTGTTTTTGATGATGTTCTGGAAGCAGCTTGTTCAGCGTGGCATGGAATCCCGGCTTGTCGCCGATGGTGAGATTTCATCCAGGTTTTCCGCCACGATGGTGTTGCACGTCAGCGGGCCAGGCGCAGGTTTTTGGCGCGGGATGCCCGCGAAGGGGCCGGTTCCTGTCGGAGGCGTCTGCAGGGTATCCACGCCGATGTTGATGGTTTTCATCCAGCAGATGCCCCCTTTTCAATCTGCTCAAAGATGGAGATGATGGCCGGAGGCGCTTCATGGGCGCCCAGGCGGTGTTCGTTGCCGGATTTGGCGACGGAGGCGCGCAGCAGGTCCGCGTGTTCGTCCACGGCCTTGATCGTGGCGCAGAGCAGGGTGAGGAAGATGGCGGGTTGAGCAGGCTGCCGTAACCGGGCGCGGAGAGGGACCAGTTGTTGTGCTTGCCGGAGCCGTTCATGCCGGAGAAGGGCTTTTCATGCAGCAGGCAGACCATGTCATGCTTGTTGGCGGTCTTGCGGAGCACTTCCATGACCAGCATGTTGTGGTCCACGGCCAGGTTCTGGCTTTCAAAGATGGGCGCAATTTCAAACTGGCCGGGCGCAACTTCATTGTGGCGCGTTTTGGCCGGAATGCCAAGTTTCCAGAGGGCTTCGTCCACGTCCACCATGAATTCCAGCACGCGGTCCTTGATGGAGCCGAAGTAGTGGTCTTCCATCTGCTGGTGCTTGGGGGGGACGTTGCCGAAGAGGGTGCGGCCGCACATCATCAGGTCCGGGCGCAGGGCGTAAAGCTGCTTGTCCACCAGGAAGTATTCCTGCTCCGCGCCCAGATCGGCGCTGACGTGGATGTTGGACGGGCCGCCGAAGCAGGACAGCAGGCGCCTGGCCTGGCGGGTGACGGCGGTCATGGAGCGGAGAAGGGGAGTCTTTTTGTCCAGCGCCTGTCCCTTATAGGAGCAGAAGGCGGTGGGGATGCAGAGGGTGGCGCCGTTTTCCGTGCGCTTGATGAAGGCGGGGCTGGTGGGATCCCAGGCAGTGTAGCCGCGGGCTTCAAAGGTGGCGCGGAGGCCGCCGGAGGGGAAGCTGGAGGCGTCCGGCTCGCCCTGAACCAGGCTCTTTCCGGAGCAATTTGAGTTCCAGGTTTCCTTCCGGGTCCACGTCCACGAAGGAGAGTCATGCTTTTCCGCCGTGCTTCCGTTGAGGGGCTGGAACCAGTGGGTGTAATGGCTGGCGCCCTTTTCCAGAGCCCACGTCATCATGGCCTGGGCCACTTCATTGGCAATGTCCGTCCAGCTTTTCGTCCTTGCGGATGGTAGCCAGCAGTTTCTTGTAGACGGACGGGGCAGGTAGTTGCGCATGGTCTCCATGTTGAAGACATCCTGACCGTAAATTTCCGCAATGAAGGTTGCGGCGTTGCCAACATCGGAAGGTGGGTTTGTATGCATCTTGGTAGGGAACGCGCCAAAAGGCTCGGAATCTACCAAACCTTAAAAGGGGGGTTTTTTGCAAGCCGAATCCTGCCGGAGAGCTCCACGGAGGGATGATTCAGGGAACAAAAGTTCCGGAGGAGTCCACTTCACCTTTTGAAGGGGAGGACGGAAAGGCTGCCGTTCTTCATGCTCCCCCTGTCCGGAAGCGGTACGGAACGGCCTGGGAGGTCATTCCCCGCGCATGTGGTTTCCTGCCAGCCGTCCGTTCATCCGGAGGCGGAAGGGAGGGGAAATGCCTGCTATTCCAGCGGTCCCACCGTGATTTTCTGGCACAGGGTGTGGGATTGTCCGGAGGCGAGGGGAATGCAGCGGGAACCGGCATTGCCCATTTCCACGCACAGGAATTTGTTCCAGGATTCCGCGCCCAGATCCGCCATGTTTCCGGCTCCCTGCTGTCCCGGGTTCCAGATGATGACGGAAGAGGCGTGATCCCTCTCCACGGTGATGGTGCGGTTCAGCACGAAGTCTTCCAGCACGATTTTCCCCGGAACAGGCCGGGCAGTCGTAAACGCGGTCCAGGCACCCCAGGGGGGCCAGCGGGCGTTCTCCGTGCTTCATGGGCTGGGCCGCTTCTTCCCGGAACGGTACGTCGTCCAGCCCGTGTACGCGGCATTTGGTCAGGTTGCCGACGGCAAAGTAGTTGTGAAAGGCTTCCGTGAGCTTGCAGGGCTGCATGCGGGCGGTGGTTTCCAGCTTCATGGCCAGCGTGCGGCCCAGCGCCAGGCGCAGGATGGCGGCGGGGTAGGATTCGTCTTCCGGATAGAAGGCCAGGGAAAGCAGGGCGTTCCCCCGCTTGTCCGTCTCCTGGTGATGGAGGCGCCATTCCGAGGTGCGCGCCACGCCGTGGGACGGTTCGCCCTTCCGCGGACCGAACCAGGGCCAGCAGACGGGAATGCCGCCGCGGATGGCTTTGCCGGGCGCAAAGACCGCATTGGGGAAAGGAAGAGGCATTCTTCCTGCCCCCTCCGGCTTCCATGACGTGAGGTGCGCCCCTTGCAGGCACAGGGTGGCTGTACAGAGCGGTGTTTCCACGTCCAGGAAAGTGACTCCCTGGTCTGTTGCTCGCCGGGTAATCATGGCTGGAGGCGTTCGATCGTCCAGGAACCGTTTTCCTGGAGCTTGTACATGAAACGGTCGTGAACGCGGCCGGGGCCGCCCTGCCAGAATCTCAAAGGTGTCCGGAATGATCCGGTAGCCGCCCCAGAAGGAGGGCAGGGGGATTTCTCCCTTGAGAATTTGTTTTTCAGCTCCATCAGCTTCATTTCCAGCAGTTTTCTTCCGGAGATGACGGAGCTTTGCTGAGAGACCCACGCGCCAAGCTGGGATTCCTTGGACGGGTGAGGAAGTATTTCAGGGATTCCGCGCGGGAAACCTTGACGGCCTTCCCGTAAATGATGACCTGGCGTTCCAGCATCACCCAGGGCAGCATCATGCAGACCTGCGGATTTTCTTCAATGTCATGGGCCTTGTGGCTGCCGTAGTTGGTGAAAAAAGACGAAGCCTGTCTGGTCAAAGTATTTGAGCAGCACCGTACGCAGGGAGGGCCTGCCGTGGGCGTTCACTGCCGTATTTGAGCAGCACCGTAATGCAGAGGAGGGCCTGCCGTGGGCGTTCACCGTAGCCAGGGAAAGGCGTTGGGTTCCGGAATGTCCGCTTTCAGGGCCTGTTCAAACCAGGTCTGGAATTGTTCAAAGGGGTTTTCCGCCAGGTCTTTTCTGTGAAGCTGGCCCTTGAGGTATTCTTCTCTGAAATTGGACAGGTCCATGATAGGGTGAAAGGTAAGTGTTATTCCACGCTGAAATCCAGCCCCAGGTCCAGGGAGGGGGCGGAGTGGGTGACGTAGCCCACGGAAACGAAGTCCACGCCGGATTCCGCAATGGCGGCCACCGTGTCCAGGTTGACGCCCCCGCTGGCTTCCATCAGGGGCGTGGCGCGGTCGCCGCGCATGGCGACGGCCTGCTTCAGCATCTCCGGCGTCATGTTGTCCAGAAGGATGTGGTCCACTCCTTCCAGCTTGAGGAAGGCTTCCACCTGTTCCAGGGTGTCCGCTTCAAGCTGGATTTCCACGCCGGGCTTTTCCGCGCGCAGCCTGTTGATGCACTGCTGGAGGTGTTCCGTGTTGCCGTCCGTCATCAGGTGGTTATCCTTCACCATGGCGCGGTCATACAGGCCCATGCGGTGGTTGGTGCCTCCGCCGTGGGCCACGGCGGCTTTCTCCAGCAGGCGGTAGCCGGGAGTGGTCTTGCGGGTGTCCAGGATGCGGGCGCTGGTGTGGGAGACGGCCTTCACGTATTTACGGGTGAGCGTGGCCACGCCGGAAAGGCGCTGGATGAAATTGAGCGCGGTGCGTTCCGCTCCCAGGATGGAGCGGGCGGAGCCTTCAATGAGCATCACCACGGCGCCGGGCGCCACGGCTTCCCCGTCATGCAGGTAGACTTCCACCTTCAGGGAGGGGTCCACCTTGCGGAAGACTTCCGCCGCCACGTTGACGCCGGAAAGAACGCCCTTTTTCCGGGGCGTCAGAATGGCTCTGGCGGTCAGGTGTTCCGGGACGAAGTATGTGGAAGTCACATCCCCGGGGCCGAAGTCTTCGGCCAGCGCCAGATTGATCAGGGTTTCCACGTTGTCGGATACGGTTTCTGCGGGCATGAAAGAAAATGCGGCTTAATATTCGCGGTTGAGGTAGTTGGCCAGTTCCACCAGGCGGGTGCGGCGTTCTTCCGGGAAGATCATCAGGGCGTCCAGGGCCGCCTGGGTGCGGCATTTCGCTTCGGAACGGGCTCCGTCCATGCCTATCAGGGCCGGGCAGGTGGATTTCTGGGCGTTCACGTCCTTGCCGGCGGTTTTGCCGAGCTTTTCCGTGGAGGCGGTCAGGTCCAGAATGTCATCAATTACCTGGAAGGCGAGGCCAAGGTTGTAGCCGAAGTCCGTGACGGCTTCCAACTGGGCTTCCGTGGCGTTCGCGGACATGGCGCCGAAGCGGAGGGCCGTGGTCAGCAGGGCCGCCGTCTTCCCTTCGTACACGGCGCGCACTTCCGGTTCGGAGAGCTGCTTGTGCTCCCCCTTCCAGGTCCAGAATCTGGCCGCCGATGAGCATCGTGCTGCCGCCGGTAGCCGCCAGTTCCCGGACGTAATCCCGGACAGTGTAGCGTTCCGTGTCGTCCACCTGGGCGATCACGGCAAAGGCTTCCGTCAGCAGGGCGTCTCCCGCCAGAATGGCTACCCCTTCCCCGAAGGCCTTGTGGCTGGTGGGCTTGCCGCGGCGCAGGTCGTCATTGTCCATGGCCGGCAGGTCGTCATGAATAAGGGAATACGTGTGCATCATTTCCACGGCGCAGGCGGGCACCAGGGCGTTCACCGCCAGACCGCCGCAGGCTTCCGCGGCCGCCAGGCAGAGCACGGGGCGCATTCTCTTGCCGCCCGCGAACATGCTGTAGCGCATGGCCTTGTGGATAGTTTCAGGGCTTTCGTCCTCTGCGGGCAGAAGCCTGTCCAGCGCGGCGTCAATCAAGGCGCACTGTTCTGTAATGTAGTCGTTCAGGGATTGTTCTTCACACATGACGTTAAGGAATGGGTGCGGGGATAGTAGATATAGTTCAGCGGCCGACCAGAAGTTCCGCAATCTGTACGGCGTTCAGGGCTGCCCCTTTCCGGACCTGGTCGCCCACGACCCAGAGGGTCAGGGCATTGTCGATCGCCATGTCCATGCGCATGCGCCCCACGTAGCAGGTGTCCCCGTTGGTGCTGTCCAGCGGGGGGGGGGCCACACGCCTTCCGAGGGATTGTCCATCACGGCGATGCCGGGTTTTCCGTCATAGGCGCGGCGAGCCGTTTCCACATCCACAGGCTGCTCAAACTGGGCAGTCACGGAAATGGAATGGGAGCGGTACACGGGCACGCGCACGCAGGTGCACGTCACCTTGAGGTCGGGAAGGGAAAGGATTTTGCGGCCTTCATTGAGCATTTTAAGCTCTTCCTTCGTGTAGCCGCTTTCCGTGAAGGAGTCGATCTGGGGAAGAAGGTTGAAGGCGATCTGGTGCGGATAAACGTTTTTCACCACGGGATGGCCGTCCACCACGGCGCGCACCTGGGATTCCAGTTCCGCAATGCCGTGCTGCCCGCTTCCGGAAACCGCCTGGTAGCTGGAGGCGATGACGGTTTTCAGCCCGAAGCGCTGGTGCAGGGGAAGAGGGCCATCAGCATGATGATGGTGGAGCAGTTCGGATTTGCGATGATGTTGCGGGGGGTGGTTGAGGGCCGCTTCCGGGTTGATTTCCGGCACCACCAGGGGCACGTCCGGGTCCTGGCGGAAGGCGGAGGAATTGTCGATGACCACGCAGCCCGCGGCCGCGGCAATGGGGGCGAACTTCAGGGAAATGCCGCCGCCTGCGCTGAACAGGGCGATGTCCACGCCGTCAAAGGATTTTTCCGTCAATTCTTCCACAGTCAGCATTTCTCCCCGGAAGGCGACCTGTTTTCCGGCGGACCGGGCGGAGGCCAGAAGCTTCAGGGAGCCTACGGGAAAGTTGCGTGTTTCCAGGCAGGACAGGATCTCAACGCCCACCGCTCCGGTGGCGCCGACGATGGCAACATGGGGTGCTTGGTTCATGGTTGTGTCAGAAAATGGCGGAATTCGGTCCGCATGGGTATGATGATAAAGGTTTTTTCCCGGAAGGCAATACGGGATCGGCAGCAGATGAACAGCGCAGGTTAATATGCAAGGTATAAACAATATTAACTATTTACTGTTAACTATTACATGCTTATTTAACCCATTTGCCCACGCCTTCCGGCAGCCTGCCGTCGGAGACAGGGCCGTAGCGGGTGGATTCCGTGTTGCCCCAGAGGGGCACGCCCACGATGCGCTTCCACCAGCCGGACATGCTGGCCCCCGTGTAGCAGCCGAAGCTCCAGCAGTCGGACCGCGGGGTGAAAATGTCTCGGCGGATGCGGTTCAGGTCTGTTTCATGAATCCATTCCGTGGAGACGGCCATGATGTTGTTGCCGTAGTCCAGCATCCACGCAAAACAGTTGGAATGGCCGAAGTAGTAGAAGGATTCCACGAAGTCTCCGCGGAAGCGCGGGGAGGAATTCAGCGCCCGGATGGCCTGGTCCGCGCTGTCCACCCAGACGAGCTTGATCTTGTACTTGGAAGCCAGGTCGGCAATCCAGCGGGTATAGGCTTGCCGTCCTCCCTTCCCCGTGTCGCATAGCCCGGACGGTAAACGATCCAGGTGATTCTGGCGGAGGGGTCCTTCTGCTGGATCTGGGCGATGCGGATGGTGGAGGCCCTTACAAAGTTGGCCCACCAGTTGTCATGCCTGTCAGGCTGTATTCTCAGTCCTTCCCATTGTCTGAGGGCGGGACCGCCGCACATGACGACGTGGACGGCCTGGGACAGTCCCGTGCCGCCCGCCAGCAGGGCCAGAGCGAGAAAAAGGCGTGAAAACATGCCCGCACCCTACCTTTGCTCCCCGTGTCTGTCAACCCGCCGGAGTGTTTTTTACCGGAACAGACGCACATGGAATCCCATGGGATGATTTCCGTTTCCCTTTAGCAATTCACCACGTTCACGGCCAGGCCGCCCTGGGCGGTTTCCTTTGTATTTGGACTGCATGTCCCTTCCGGTATCCAGCATGGTGCGGATGACCTTGTCCAGAGGGACGAAGTGGGCGCCCGTGCCGCCCAGGGCAATGCGGGCGGCGTTGATGGCCTTGATGGCGGCGATGGCGTTGCGTTCAATGCAGGGTATCTGGACGAGCCCCGCGATCGGATCGCAGGTGAGGCCCAGATTGTGTTCCATGCCTATTTCCGCGGCGTTTTCCACCTGGTGGGGCGTTCCTCCCAGGTACTCCGCAAGCGCGGCCGCGGCCATGGAGCAGGCCACGCCCACCTCCCCCTGGCAGCCGACGTCCGCGCCGGAGATGGAGGCGTTTTTCTTGTACAGGATGGCGATGCCACCCGCGGTGAGCAGGAAGCGGTGCACGGCGTCCGGATACGGTGAAACGCAGAATTTGGTGGCGTAGTTGAGAACTGCCGGAACAATCCCCGCCGCTCCGTTGGTGGGGGCGGTGACGATGCGGCCGCCGGCCGCGTTTTCCTCACTCACGGCAATGGCGTACAGGTTGATCCAGTCCATGATGGAGAGAGGGTCTTTCAGGGCCGATTCTCCATGCACCAGAAGGGATTTGCGGAGCGTCTTGGCGCGGCGGGGCACTTGCAGGACGCCCGGCAGGTTGCCGCGCGCGCTCATGCCGCTGGAAATGGACTGCTTCATGGTAGCCCAGATCAGGTCCAGCTTTTCACGGACTTCCCGTTCCGGAAGCAGGGCGCATTCATTGGCCATGACGATGGAGGAGAGGGGGCATTCCCGTTCATCCGCCATGCGCAGCAGTTCTTCCGCGGATTCATAGGGGAGGGGGAAGGGTTCCCGGTCCGGTTCCTCCGGATGCAGAAGCTCCTGCTCGGAAGCGACGAAGCCGCCTCCCGTGGAATAAAACACGGCGTCTTCCACCGGTTCTCCCTCCTGGTTGACTGCGGTGAACAGCATCCCGTTCGGGTGCAGGCGCAGGGGCTGGTAGTGGGAAAGGTCCAGGTCCCGGGTGGGGGAGAAACGGACGGTTTTTTCCTCCGTGACAGGGAGCGTTTCCTGCTGGTGCAGGCGGGCGATTTTTCCGGGAATGCTGCGCGGCTCCACCGTGTGGGGCTCTTCCCCCAGCAGGCCCAGCATGATGGCCGTGTCCGTGCCGTGCCCGTGGCCGGTGGCCGCCAGGGAGCCGTAGCATTCACAGCGGATGCCCGTAATTTCCGGCAGTCGCGGAGAATGGCGTATCTGTTCCAGAAAACGGTGCGCCGCCCGCATGGGGCCTACGGTATGGGAGGAGGAGGGGCCTATCCCGATGCTGAAAAGCTCAAAAATGCTGTAATGGTGCATGTCCGTTTTCCTGTAGCGGGGCGGGGCGGAATTTCCCGCGGAAACGCCGCCCCGTTCCGGAAGATGGGCTTACAGCCCCAGCAGGTAGCGTTCCGCTTCAATGGCGGCGCCGCAGCCCATGCCGGCGGAGGAAATGGCCTGGCGGTAATGAGGGTCCGCCACGTCTCCGGCGGCGAACAGGCCCGGCGTCTTGGTCGCCATCAGGCCGGGGTCCCGGATGATGTAGCCGGCGTCGTCCCGGTCCACCAGATCTCCCAGGAAAGACGTATTCGGCGTGTGGCCGATCGCCATGAAGACGCACTTGACGGGCAGTTCCGTTACATCCCCTTCCACCAGATCCTTCAGCATGACGGCTTCCAGTTCTCCCTTGTCGTCCGTCTTGTAGCTCACGATGGTGGAATTCCACATGGGGAAAATCTTTTCATTGGACAGCGTGCGTTCCGCCATGATTTTGGAGGCGCGGAGCGTGTCCCGGCGGTGGATCAGGTACACTCTGGAGGCGAAGCGCGTCAGGAACATGGCTTCTTCACAGGCGCTGTCTCCGCCGCCCACCACGCACACGGGCACGTCCCGGTAAAGGCTCCGTCACAGGTAGCGCAGGCGGTGAGGCCGTGGCCTACCAGCCCTTCCTCCCCGGGTATGCCCAGGTAGCGGGCGGAAGCTCCCGTAGCCACGATGATGCTGCGGGCTTCGTAATTCTGGCCGCTGGTCTTCACGGTGAACAGCCCGGTGGCTTCATCCCTGATGACGCTCTTGACGTCCTCATACGCAAACCGGGTGCCGAACTTTTCCGCCTGCTGCTGCATCAGGAACATCAGGTCCGGCCCCATCACGCCGTCCGGAAAGCCCGGGAAATTTTCCACCTCCGTGGTGGTGGTCAGCTGGCCGCCGATCTGGGAGCCCGTAATGAGAAGCGGAGAGAGATTGGCGCGGGCGGTGTAAATGGCCGCCGTGTAGCCTGCGCAGCCTGCGCCGATGATAATGACTTGTTCGCTCATAATATGTGTAAGTGATCGCCGCAAGGTTAAAGGAACGGCGCCCGTTTTGCGAGTAGATTTTGCGCTATGCGGCAGCAGAGCGGCGGCCTATGGTCCGGCGGTTCCGGGGCGGTTTCCGGCAGAAGCGGAAAAGAGCTGTTTGCACGTATCCCTGGCGACGGTTTGCAGGATTTTGGCCCTGTCTGCGGGAAGGCTGCACAGCCGCACTCCTTTCAGGGACAGTTTGGCCGGGAGGCCCAGCGGAGACTTTCCGAACAGGGTGCAGTACATCACGCAGGCCGCTAGGTAGCTTCCCGCCTCCGTTGGGTGCTGGCCGTCCGCCTGGTACAGGGCAATCCCCGGATGGCGTCTGAGGCAGTTTTCCCAGGCAATTCCCACAGGGGCCACGGCGGCTTTTTCCTTCCGGGCGAGATTCAAATACGTGGCGAGGAGGGCTTTTTGCTCCTGCGGGTCCGGAACGCCGGAGGCGTCCTTTCTTCCCCACGTCAGCATCAGGACGGGCGTTCCCTGGGCGGCGCGTACCTGGGAGCACCATTTGCCGCCGAATTCCATGGTCCGCTCCGGGGCCACGACGGGAGTGGCGCTCTGGTCCTGGAGAATGACGAAGTCCCAGGCCGTTCCTTCCAGCTTTTCACGGGCGCGCCCGTCATTCCAGTGGGACTGGAAGGAGGCTGCCGGAGCCGCGTGCATGTGCACGTCCGGCCGCAATCCTTTGGTGTCAGCCATGGCCTTGACCATGGCGGGCATGCGGTTGAAAAACGTATAGCTGTTTCCCAGGAAAAGAATATGGCTCCCGGAACGTGCAGGGGCACAGCGCGGCCAGGGGCTTTCCCCTTGCGGTTTTTCCTGCGCCTGGAGGGTGCAGGGAAAAGCTGCCCAGGTGAAAAACAGCAGCGGGAAAATTTTCATGGGCGGCATCATGGCTTTAGCTGAATTCTAATGTTTCCGGAATGAAACTTCAAATGGATTTCATGAAGCACGCCACTTCTCTTTATGCATCAGGTAAAACGTGAATTGAATGGAGATGAAGGGGAAGCGTTCAATCCTTCCGTTTCGGCAAACCCTTGTACAGGTACCGGGCTTCAGGAATCCTGCCGACGGTCCTGTCAAGGAGGGCGGGGATATCCTTGTCGCCGTAGCCGGCCATGCGGAGGTATTTTTTGACTTCCACCGCTTTGGTCGGGAAGCACTGCATTAATTCGCGGACGAATATTCTTTCCCTTCTGGGTATGATGTTCTTAAGTTTATTGTTTCTTGCCTCGTTGGTCGCGAGCCTGTTGGCGAATTCGCCGGCTGCTTCCCGATCGCCGGTGAGCTGGGGGGCATGGTCCAGAAGCATTTCCGAACAGATCCAGGTGGCCTCAAAGGCGTGATTGAAACTGCTCCGGAATTGCTGGAGAACCAGTGCTCTCGCTGTTAGAAAAAACCGCAGCGCTTCCTCCTTTTCCGGCAAGGTGGAATGCTTGTCCGTTAAGGCGGCTAGCGGCATGCTCCGGGACATGAAATCTTTAACTTTATAGTCCAGGTTAGTGTGGTTCATCAGCCACATGACGTTGCTGTGCCGGTTAACGTCGATGAATGGCGCGGTCGCAATCAGGCGGCACAGGAAGAGGCCGTCGGTCAATTCCTGTGGAGTGACATTTTTTTTTCTGTAAAGGCTGGCCTCCTTCAGCATTTTGTCGGCTTCCTGGTAGAAGGGAATGATGCTGTCCTCGTCGAGCAGTCTTTTAAGTTGGAGCAGTTTCGTGTTCTGCTTGTTAAGATTCCTGGTGGCTGAGGGAATGGGCAGGCGGATATCGGAGAAAGCGGGAGAATGGAACAAAAAGGAGGGCCGTCCAAGCCAGGAGAATAGGTACATAAACAGGGTTCATGGAATGATATGGAAAAGGATTATTTATGAGTTGGTATGAAGCGCTTTGCCTGCCGTACTGCGTGTCACGGTGCGGCGGGGCCAGGAGACGGTTACTTTGACGTTTTGTAATCCTTTGGTTGGAGAATTCTCATCGGTTTCTTCTCCGTCATAAGTAAAATTAAAATCCTGGGGATAGGGTTTGCCATGAATCAGAAGGCAGTCCTTGTCATCGGAACGGACATGCCAGCTGCATGCCCATGAAAAGGGCTTGGGAAGATTGGAAGCCTGCAATTGGGGCAATCGAATTCCGGGTTTAAACTTCCATCCGATATAGTCACTGGGAATTGCCTTGTTTTTGGCGTTGGGGCGGAACAAAACGGCGCCGGGATCATGTTCCGGTTTGAATCCTTCCGGATCATTCGCCCGTACAATGAAGGCGATATTACTGAAACTCACTTTTAATGGATGCAGGGTTAAATCCAGGACGGTGGATGCTCCCGCATGGTCTTTTTCTCCATCTGCTGCACACTTGGGCATTCGTTTCCCCGTATGTACTGCCATGATTTCAGATGGAATAAAAATATGAAAAATCAGAGGTTTTCTCTCCGGCAGCTCTTCGTCGAGATTTGTTTTGATTCGGATTGTAAGAATCTTGTTTTCAGTAATATCCTTGTTGATGGTTAGAATTGCCTGATTATCTCCATCCTCCGATTTTTCAACGGTGGCCAGATTATCCGGTTCCATGGTCCATTCTATGGAATCCAAATCCACCTCTTTTAACCGCTTCCCGGTCAAGGTCAGTTCAACTTCTTCTCCAATACCCACATCAGTCCGTTTTTTGTCGTCCTCCTGGTTTCCTCCGTCAATCATGCATTGGGCGGACGCCACATCCGTCTTTGATTCAATATACAGGGAGCAGTCGTCCATGTCTGGAGTTTCTTCCGCATGAAGAACCGTATTGGCGCCTCCCGGAAATACCAGGAACAGCAGAAGAAATAAAAGGCGGAGAATCGGTGTAAACATGGAGGATGGATGAACTATTTCTGCACTCTTATCACTCTGTCTTCTTATTTTATTTATTGTCAACGGTTTATATAATATGTTAGAAAAGTGGTGAATCGTCTGGAAGGTGAATGGGTTAAGTCTGGCCACGTTGTTGCATGACTGGGGAAGTTTTTCCGGGAGCCTTGCCGAAGGAAGACGGGTGTGGTTGGATATGGGGCATGAAGCCTGAATCGCTGACCAAGCACCGTGCGACGGGAGTGGATGATCCTCTATTCCTGGATTCCCTGGATATTTACCGGACAAGTTTTCCGGTGCACGAACAGCGGCGCGTCCAGGATTTTCCGCTGGCGTTTCAAGACCCGGGCTTTTGTTATGAGGTATTTTTAAACGGGGCAGGCCGGGTGGTTGCCATGCTGGTGAGCTGGCAGCGTGAGGCATTCGTGTATCTGGAATATTTCGCCGTGGATGCCTCCCTGCGCGGACAGGGCGCCGGCCAAAGGATTCTGGAAGAATTGAGGGACGCTTTTCCCCACAAGGTTATTCTGGAGATTGATCCTCCGGAGGACGGGATTTCACGCCGCCGCCTGGGGTTTTACCAGCGGCACGGCTTTGTGCCCAATCCCCAGTTTGATTACATTCATGCCCCTTATACGGATGAAGGGAAGCCTTTCCCCCTCCTGCTGATGACGCATGAAACCTTGCTGGACGAGGAAACGTACCGGAGCTTTGTTGATTTCCACCACAATCACGTGGTGGCGAGGTAGGCGCATTTCCGGGAAAAGGGCCCGCCAGAAAAAGAGCTGTTGAATCCGGCGTCTTCTTCCTTTCCGTTTTAGCGTATTGGTTTTTATTTCCTGATCCTGTCACATCGTTTCCGTGCGTTCAACATTTACTGCTTGTTTTTTTCAAATACCGGATTTGTTATCCGTTTCAGTGGACGCATGTTCAATCCCCATGGCCATTTAACTTTCAAGGGAACGGCAGTGGCGGCAGCCTTATGCCTCATTTCCGGCGTACAGGCTTCTTCCCTGTTGTACGGACTGGATTTCAACCAGCTTGGGAGCAATCAGAATTTCATCAATCTGGGAAGCGGTTCCACTGCCATTTCAAAAACGACCGGGTACATCAATTGGAGTAATAGTATTACACCCATGACGGACGGCGGTTATTCCCACTGTCCCAACGGTGGAACGTTCAACATCACCAGCACCAATGGCATTGACGGCCTGAATTTTGCCACCGGTTTCAGCGTGGGCATCCACATGTATTACAGTTCTTCCAGTGCTGACTGGAAGGATGCTTTTTCCATGACGATAGCGGGCACGACGATCAGGGTGGAGATGACGGCCGCCAATAAATGGGTGATTTACAACGGGGGAATATCAGGAATTCCGGACGGAACCGAGTTGTTTGCTGCTTCTGATGATACATGGAACTACCTTGGACTGACGTTCAAGGGAAATGAGATGCAGGTTTACCACGATGGCGAGCTTGTCAAAACGGTCACGACGAGTCTTTCCGGTGATTCCAAGGTTACCAGCATCAAGGGGAGCGGGGATCACAATCCTGGGGCCAACGGCCTTTTCGTCGATAACCTATTTCCGTGGAACGGCTCTTTAATTTATAAACGAAGTGGGCCCTGGTCCGCAGGGCGCGGAGAATCAGCTCCATGCCCGGTCAACGGCTTCCTGTTCTTCCGGTCCAAGGCGCCTGGAAAGCCGTTCCCTCATGCGCAGCCGGTATTCGGGAATGCTCCAGGAATGGAGCGGCTGAACGGCGGAGTTGGTGAATTGCCAGGAGGGGATGGGCACCACCACATCCAGGACTTCTCCGGCCCTGGACGGCATTCCGGCCAGTACCGCTGCAATGGCGGAGGAAAGCTCCGGACGTTCGTCCAGAACATCCAGCAGCCATCCGCAGCCCAGGTCCGTGGGAATGGCTTCCGTTCCGGCCAGCAGGTCCGCGAGGCGTTCGGAAGGAAGTTTTTTTGGAGATGGAGGCCAGATAAGGGGGCAAACCGCATGTCGCCCAGGCTCATCAGGGCGTCCAGCGCTGGGGCCATGCTCGCCTGGCCGGGTAGCGGATTCGCACAGATGATGTCTGCCAGCCCGGCGATTCCGGGAAAGCGTTCCTCCGGTTTGGGGGAGGCCAGCGTGTAAATCAGGAAGGAGGCCTGCCGGCGGATGTCCGGGGCCTCATCCGTCATGGAGAAGGGCAGGAGGGCCCGCCATCCGTCCCCTTGCGCTGGCGGATGAAGGTGGCCAGTTGCAGCGCGCATTTGCGCCGCGCGTCCGGTGCGCAGCAGGACTGGAAGATGTTGTAAATGGTGACGCCTTCTTCTTCCCTGCCCATTTCATTGCAGGTGACCAGCCCATAGGCGATCATGGCCAGGGGCCACTGGTCTGCCAAGGAAAAAAGCCGCTGTTTCCTGCCACCCGCGTTCCGGCAGGGCGTTGCGCCTTCCGGCGGCTAGCGGGCGGAGATTCTCTCCATATTGTCCGCAACCAGGGCGGCCAGTTCTTCCTCTTTCATGGAGAGGGCTTGCGCGGCGTTCCGGTAAAGCTCCGGCAAGGCCTCCGGGTGTTCGTCCGATTCCAGCGCCAGCCGATGGAGCGGGATGGAGGAAAGGAGGCCCGGGCGATCCATTTCACGAGGCCCCACGGAGAGAAGCCAGTTGCCGGAAGGGAGCTGCGCGCCGGGGTTCAGGGCACCCGTCCAGCCGTGCAGCACGGCTTTCAGCCGGGGATATTCCTTCAGCATTCCTGCCAGCGTGCCCCACGCGCGGCAGCAGTGCAGGGCGGCGGGGCGGTTCAGGCGCGCGGCCAGCTCCAGGTGCTGTTTCAGCGCTTCCCGCTGTAGGGGCAGCCCCGGAATGCCGCGGCGGCACTTGTCCAGCCCCGTTTCCCCAATGCCCGCACGGGGGAATTTTTTCAGGAAGGATTCCAGCAGGCGCATTTCCTCCTTCCATGCAGCCGGGTTCAGGCGCCAGGGATGAATGCCGAAGAAAGGCGTGACGTTTTTATCCCGTTCCGCCAGAAGGGCCACCTGCTCCCAGTCCGCCGGGGAGGTGCCGCAGATGAAGCGCGGCGCCGTGCCGGGTGCGGCAGGAGCGGGGTGGGTGTGGGCGTCCGGAAGATTCGTCATTGTTTAATGGGACAGCGTGGGCGCGTCTGCGGGTTCAATAATATCAAAGCTCAGCTTCGCCAGGCGCACTGCGGCGGCGCCCGTTTCCATTTCATCATGGATGACGTTGGCGATGCCCGCATGATGCAGGGAAGCCACTTCCGAACGGAATTTGGCGCGGGCTATCACCGTGATGTTCGCGTTGGCTCCCTTGATCTGCATGTAGGTGGACAGGGCCGGGGCGGGGTCCGGGAACGTGAAGGCGATCAGCCGCGCGGTGCGGATTCCCGCCAGGTCCATGGTGATCTGGTGCTGGATGTCCCCCAGGAAGGCCAGATGGCCGTCATTGAGCAGGGTCTTGACGGTGTCCGCGTTCAGGTCGATGATGATGCAGGGGATGCCGTACTGGGACAGGCTTTCATGCAGCCGCCTGCCTACGGGGCCGTAGCCGCAGATGATGGCGTGGTTCTTGATTCCCTCCACGCGCGTGATCATGGTTTCCACGCTGAGGCGTTCCCTTTTTGTCTTCAGGCCCGGAATGCGCACCAGCAGGGGGGTGAGCTTCCGCGCCGCCTTCATCAGCAGGGGCGTCATGCCCATGGAGACGGCTGCAATGGCGTACACATTGGTGGTCACCAGCGCCGGAATGGGGGTGATTTCCTGCATGAAGGGGATGAGCACCAGGGAGAATTCCCCCACGTTGGTCAGCGCGGTGGAGGCCATGATGCCCATGCGGCCGGGGATTTTCAGGAAGCTTGCGGCCACGATGCAGGCCACGAATTTGATCGCGAGGACAAAGGCGGCGAAGGTCGCCACATGGCCGATGTGCTCCCACAGGTCGTCAATGTCAATCAGCAGCCCGGCGGAAACGAAGAAGATGGTCAGGAAAAGGTCCTTGAAGGGGAGCACTTCACTGAGGACGCGGTGGCTGTAGTAGGAGCTGCTGACGAAAAGCCCGGCGGTGAAGGCCCCCAGCGCAATGCTCAGGCCCAGCAGGCTGGCGAGCATGGCGATGCCGGAACAGATGGCGAAGACCATCAGGGTGAAGAGCTCCCGGCTCTTGGTCCGGGCCACGGCCAGCATGATGCGCGGGAGCAGGTAGTGGCCGATCAGCCATGCGGCCCCCAGGAAGACGAGCCCCCGCAGGACGGCCATGCCGATGTTGAGAGCGGTTTCCCAGGAGTCGGGCGTGGCGGCGAAGATCTGCGGCATGATCGCTACCAGCATGATGGCGGCAATGTCCTGGAACAGGGCGATGCCTACCGCCATTTTTGCCCCGGAGGTGCCGCTCAGGCCGAATTCCTGGAAGGATTTCAGCGCCACCGCCGTGGAGGAAAGGCCCATGATGGCCCCGACTGTTAGGGAATGGCTCATATCCATGCCCGTGGCGTAATGGAGCCCCAGGCCGAAGGCGGCGGTGCAGATGAACATCTGAATGCCGCCGCCGACCAGGGCCGTTTTCCGCAGGTGCTTGAGCTCGTCAATGGAAAATTCCAGGCCCAGCGTGAACATGAGCAGGATGATGCCCACCTCGGAAAGGGCCTGGATGCTGACGTCGGAATTGGGGATGTGGTCCAGGATGCCGCAGTTGGCCAGAATCACCCCGCAGATGAAGTAGCCCGCCAGCAGGGACTGCCGGAAATGGGCCAGAATGAGGGCAATCGCAATGATGCCCATGAAGACGACGGTGAGCAGGGTGAAGAAGGGAGGCGCGGCGTTGGGGCCTCCGGAAGCCAGCAGAGAGAGAACCATGGCGGTCGGGAAAAAGGGGCTATGGAGGTGATGAGGTTGATTTCCGGCGGGCAGTTGAAGCGTCCCGGCCCTATGTAGCCTATGCCGCGGGTGACGAAGACCTGCTTGTCTTCATAAGGATGGAAGCCGGAGTACATCGTTTCCCCCCTCCGACGTCAGCAGGGGGTGGAAAAGAAGGGCAGTTTGATCTGGCCGCCGTGCGTATGGCCGGAGAGCATCAGGTTCCAGTGATAGCCGCCCAGCAATTCCCTCCCCTTGGGGTTGTGGCTCAGGACGATGGTGGGCATCACGGATTCTTCCCCCAATTCCCGCGGACTCATGCACCGGTCCGGAAAGAAGTCCCCCTCGCGCAGGTCTCCCAGTCCCACCAGCTTGAATTCCGCGTTCCCCAGCCTGGGGATGGTGACGAAGGCTGCGGAATTCCTCAGCAGGGTGAAACCGCCTTCCTTCAGGATGCGCTCCACGTTGTCCACCAGGGCCATGTCATGGTTGCCCAGGCACGCGTAGGCCGGGGCGATGGAAGAGAGCCGTTTCATCTGCGTGATGTAGTCTCCTGCGTGGGTGGCCCGCAGAAAATCCGTGTACAGGTCTCCCAGGAACACGATCATGTCCGGCCTGGCCTGTTCCGCCATGGCCGCCGCTTTTTCCAGCAGGGGAAGATTGGTGTGGACGTCTGACAGCACCAGGATGCGCAGTCCGGAAAGTCCCGGAACGCAGCCCGCTGGAGCGGTGTTTTCACTGAATTCAGATGGTTGGCCTCCCAGTTCATGTAGGAGGCCAGTAGGGACCCCAGCAGAATGACTGCCGCGGCTGCGTACAGGAGTTTGCGGAGCAGGGAGCGTTTTTTGGAGGGGGTGGAGTCCGTAGTCATGATTGGGCGGGATTGAGAATAGCCAGTTCCGGCATGGTGAACAAGCCGTTGCGGCGCACCAGGACGCCGTCCAGGTAAATATCGCCTCCGCCGGCTGCTGCCGTCTGGATGCATACCATGTCCCAGTGGATGCGGGACTGGTTGCCGTTGTCCGCCACGTGGTAGGCCTGTCCCGGCGTCAGGTGGAAGGAGCCGGAGATTTTCTCGTCAAACAGGATGTTGCGCATGGGGCGGGTGATGGCCGGATTGACGCCAAAGGCGAATTCCCCCAGCCGCCGCGCGCCGGGGTCCGTATCCAGAATGGAGTTGAGCTCCGCGGTCTTGTCCCCCGCCTCCGCATGCACCACCAGGCCGTTTTCCAGCGTCAGGCTGATGTTGTCAAAGGGAATGCCCTGGAACAGGCTCGGGGTGTTGAAGGAAATGCGGCCGTTGGCGCTGTCAATGACGGGTGCGGTGAACACCTCCCCGTCCGGCAGGTTGCATTCCCCCGCGCACGGGATGGCGGGCAGCCCCTTGATGGAAAAGGAAATGTCCGTTCCCGGTCCGGTGATGCGCACGTGTTCCGCCGCCTCCATCATGGCGGCCAGCTTCTGCATGGCGGGGCGCAGGGCGCCGTAATCCATCAGGCAGGTGCGGAAATAGAAATCCTCAAACTTTTCCGTGCTCATGGCGGCTTGCTGGGCCATTCCCTCTGACGGCCAGCGCAGCCCGCACCAGCGCGTGTGGCGGATGCGCCTCTGGGAGACGGGGTTCAGGGCCTTCATGGCAACGGCCATACTCTTCTGGGGAACGGCGGACAGCTCAAAGGCGTTCCCGCCGCCGCGTATTTCTATATAGGCGTCCATCTCCTCCATTTCCGCCAGGCGGTGGCGGCCGATGATGCCGTATTGTTCCTCCGTGGCTCCGGAGAGCATTTCCCGGTTCAGCCGGGACTGGTTCAGGCGAAGGAAGGGCATTGCGCCTGCGGCGCGCACCTCCCGGATAAGGGCTATTCCCATTTCCTCCGGAATATCCGTTAATTCCAGCAAAACCCGGTCTCCGGGACGCAGGGTGGTGGAATACCCTGCAAGCTGGGCCGCCAGGGCCTGAAAACGGGTGTCTCTCATGCCTTTATTAGGCGAATACCGGGGCCTTTTGTCAAGCCGGAGACTTGCCACGGGCAAAAAACTGTGGTTTCATCCCCCGGATGTCCAAGTTGCCCAAATTAGGAATACTCGGTTCCGGTTCCGGTTCCAACTGCCAGTCCATTTATGACGCCATCCGGTCCGGCTCCCTCCGGGCGGAAATTGCCGTGGTGATGTCTGACAATCCGGACGCCTACATTCTGGAACGCGCCCGTTCCTGGGGCATCCCGGCGGAGGTGATCGACTGCGGGGGATTTAAAACCAAATTCCCGGAGGCGTCCCAGGCCGCCGTCGCTGCGCGCCTGAAGGAATACGGCGTGGACTGCGTTTGCCTGGCTGGGTTCATGCGCCTGGTGAAGCATCCGCTGCTGAAGGAATTCCCTTCCCGCATTCTGAACATTCATCCTTCCCGCCTTCCTTCCTTCCCCGGCCTTCATGCCTGGGAGCAGGCCGTGAAGGCCGGTGCGGCGGAAAGCGGCTGCACCGTTCACTACGTGGATGACGGCATGGACACGGGCCCCATCCTGGGGCAGGCGCGCGTGCCCGTGCTGCCGGGGGATACGCCGGAAAGCCTGCACGCCCGCATTCAGGAGCAGGAGCATGCCCTTTATCCCGCCATGATCGCCCGCGTTCTGGAAACGCTCGCATAACCCGCTGCGTCTTTTGACCGGAGGACGTTCCGCCGCTCCTGGAGGAACGGATGACAGGATGACTGATTCTCTTGTCTTGTTCTGTGAACGGAATCCGTTAAAAAGGAGTCCTCTTTTCAAACAAAGGATAAAAAACAACCATGAAGATGAACCCTTCCATCGCCCTGTTTGCCGTTTCCGCCCTTCTGGCGGGTGTGGCGGGCGCGCAAGAAAAGGCTGCCGAAGCTCCGGCGGCCGACCAACCCAAACAAGAGAAAGAAATTACTGTGTCTCCCGAACAGATGAAAAAGGACCTGGGCTATTTTCTGGGTTTCCAGAGCGGACAGCAGCTCGGCTCCATTCCCACCCTTACCTTTGACGACCTGGACCAGGAATCCTTCCTTCAGGGCATCAAGGACGGCATGGTCCGCAAGCCCGCCAAGGACCAGGAACAGCTGAAACCCGCCCTGGACGCGTTCCAGAAGCAGATTGACGAACGCATCTCCGCCAAGGCCAAGTCCAATCTGGAAGCCAGCAAGAAGTTCATGGAGGAAAACGGCAAGAAGGAAGGCGTGACCACCACGAAATCCGGCCTCCAGTACAAGGTGGTGAACAAGGGCGGCGAAGAAAAATTTGACGAGAAGAAGTTCAAGAACCCCATGTTCAAGGTGAAGTACAAGGGCACGCTGCTGGACGGCACCGTGTTTGACGACACCAAGGGCAAATCCGTGGAACTTCCCCTCCAGGTCATCCCCGGCTTTGCCGAGGCGCTGACCACCATGCCCGTCGGCTCCAAGTGGATCGTGTACATCCCTTCCGAGCTGGCCTACGGTGAAAACACCCCCGGCGCTCCGATCGAGCCCAATTCCCCGCTCATCTTTGATCTGGAACTGGACGGCATTTCGGAAGCCCCGACTCCCCAGGGCGGTCCCATGAGCATTTCCCCGGAACAGCTCCAGGAGATGCTCAAGCAGAGCGGCGCCCAGCAGCAATAAGGTAAGATTTCCAAGCCAGGGCCGTTCCCGTGAGGGGACGGCCTTTTTGTTTTTGCAGGTACCGCCTTCATCAGGAGGGTGAACGGTCAATCTGGGAATTTAGAATCCTTCTTCTTCTTTAAACTTCCATATCTTGCTTGTATTAAAAGTATTGCATTAATGATTTTTGAAATGGATGGAGAGATAGTTTAAGGAAGCCTGTTTTATTCCCCTTCATGATTTGCTTAAGAAGAGTCATTAACGAAAATAGGCTTGCCAACGGATTCTAAATCCGGGTATTACTGGTCATAATATCATTGATACAATATGAGACTTCATCTCCCCCCTTCTTTGCGTTCCGCCCTTCTTGCATCCCTGGTTTCCTTCTCCGGTTTTTACTCTTACTCCCATGCCGCCACATCGGCGGATTTCTGGCAAGCTCCCGCGTTTGGCGGTCCTGATTTTACGTGGACGGGGGCAGGGGAAGGCGATGCCGTAGATACGGCGGGCAACTGGGAAGGGGACGCCGCCCCCCTCCCGCCAGGAGAATAAGGGCCCGCATTTGATTTTTAATGATGTAGACGTTACGGTTACGGGCACTCCTCCCAACACTTCGGATGGCGGCGGCATCTCCGTGACGGGGAACAGCAATGTGTCCGTTAGCCTGGGACAATGGGGCGGCAGTGTTTACGTAGGCGCCGGATCCACTCTTTCCACCACCTTCAGCAACCAGATCAAGAGCATGGAGGCAGAGGGGCACGCTAATATTTATGTGGACGGCACGCTGAACCTGACCACTCCGGGAGGCAATCTCAATTTTGACAACGGTACCGGTTCCGGCAGCCACTACTGGCACATCGGGCTTGACGGGATGATCAACCTGTCAAATACCACTACAGTGACCAAGAATGACCGGACGTGGAATGTAGAGGTAGTGGTTGCGGGCGCCATGGAAGCGCTGACGGTTACCAACCGCGAGCTGGTGGACGATGCCCTGCTGACCCGCTATTTCATGTCCACCGGGGCTGATCTGGGAGCTTCCCTGGATTCCCTTCTTATTTGGAAGCAAACCGGGGAGGACACCTATGAGGCATTGACGAGAGTCGATTCCGCCGACCAGCTGGGAGCCGGCAATTTCGTGCTTGTCTCCAACGGTTCCGGCATGTCCGTGCAGTATCAGGGAACAGGCTACAATATGGAAACGCTTGTCTGGAATTCCACTACCGGCACCTGGAGCAACACTGGAACGGGCTGGTACAAGAGTGGAGATGGAGGCAAGACGGATACTTCCTTCCTGAACAATGACTCCGTTATTTTCACGGCTGCGGAAGGGGGTTAAAACCATTGCGTTGACCGGCAACATTATCGCCGGTACCGTAACGTTCCAGGACGGGACGAACTACACCTTGAACATGGGAGCCGGGGATTCCCTTCAGGCGGAAGCCCTTTCCCTCGGCAGCCAGGCGACGCTTACGCTTGGGGACGCCGCCATTACGGGGGAACCTTCACGCTCGGCAATAATGCGGGCCTCCTCGTTTCCGAAGGGAAGACCGCAGCGATCGCTTCTTCCATCACCTTCGGCACGGGCAATACCTTCACGCTGGGGAACAACGCTTCCCTGACGCTGGGAGACGCCACGCATCTCATGGAGTCCTTCTCCTCCACCGTCATGGGCGGGACGAACTCCTCCCTTTCCGTCTGGCTCGGCAATACGGACGGGAGCGTCACCCTTTCTCCTGGATCCACGCTGAAGGACATCACCGTATACGGCAATTACGCCGCCAATACGGCCAGCCAGCCTGCGGCGGACACGCTCAACGGAGCAACCCTGCATATCGGCAACGGCGCCAATTTCATCATTCGCCCCGGAGCGGGAACGATTCGTCCTTCGGACCGCATCGTCGTTGAAGGCGGCATGTACGTCCTGATGAACCACAATGCCGCGGATACGGTCACGATCGCCTCCGACATCGTAGGAGGAGCGGGCGTCACCAGGATAGTTCAATCACCTTCCGCCGCAGTGAAAACCTCAACCTGAATATCTCCGGCAACGTTGACTATGCAGGAACCATGCAGCTGGACCAGGCTTCCGGCGGTTACGGTCCCCGTGTAACCTTCCTGAACAATACGGTTAACCTGGGCGGCTTGGCCGTCAATTACTGCATCGGGGGCTTCACCCTCACCAATTCGCAGGCCACCATCGGAACCCTCAGCATGTCGAGCAACTGGGCGAGCAGTTCCATTCAGGTCAACTCCGGTTCCGTCGTCAACGCTACGAACGTGCGGCTCCTCAAGAACGGGACCCTTTCCATCAACACCGGCGCCGAGTTGAATGTCACGGGCACCAACAGCGACCACGGAACCGGCCGCAGCTTTATCGTGGACAACGGCAGCACCCTTACTCTTAACGGGGGGCTTCTTACCGGCTCCGCTGCGCTGAACCTTGGGTACAGCGGAACGGGGACCTTCCTTGCTTCCAGCGGCACGGCCAACCTGGGCGGCCTGGACTTCTGGGCCAATGGCAATGGAGTATTCCGCGGGAGATTCCAGTTGGGAAGCGCAACGGCCGGAACGGCCCGCGTCAACTTTGGCGGCAACATCGTTAACTTTGCCAGCGGCAGTGAAATTACGCTCGGCATGGGAACGCTGGGAGCCACGGCCAACTGGTCCGTGACCTACAATAACGAGTTCACTCCCTCCTATATCACGCTGGCGGCTTCCAACGGAAGTTATGTGGATACCCTGGACGCCGGGGACAAGACAACCGGAAGAACCATTACCTTTAATACCGGCCTGACCGGCAGCGGCAAGCTCACGAAGATCGGCGCCGGCACCCTGGTGCTCAATGGAGCTGCCAAGGTTCCGGTTCCCGCGGAAGGTGAAACCGCCGCCGTTCCCGGTTTCACCGGCACGGTGGAATTGAGGGAAGGCGCGCTGACCGTGAAGGACTCCAGCGTCATCGGGCAGGGGGCCCTTCTTATCAACGGCGGCCTGACCGTAGCCGTGACTTCCGCAGACGGTTATTCCCTGGATGCCGGCTCTACGCTGGGAACCATCAATCTTGACGGGGGCACCGCTACTTTGGCGGCTGCTCTGACCCTGAACGGAGGCTCCCTGAGCTTTGGAGCCCTGAGTACGGATACCGCGGCATTAACCGTCAATTCAGTGGCGGGCACCGGCGCTACGGCTCTCCAGATAGGCCTTTCCTCCGTCACCGCCAATACGGAATATGCCCTCCTGCACGGAACGGGCATGACGGATACGTCCATGTTCACGCTCGGCGGCTCCGCGGCTGAACTTTACAAGGCTACATTCACCGTCAGCGATGATACGCTGTACGTCTCCCTGTCCGACAAGGACGGCCTGCTGAGATGGAAGAGCGGCAACTGGAACACGGACACCTCCAATACCGCCTGGGACCTTGACGGCACTCCCACGGCTTACGCCGATGGACAGACCGTGTACTTCTCCGATGGTGCGGACGTGAACAAGACTGTAACGATCGTCGGGAATGTTGCTCCGGGTAAAATTAATGTTTCCGGCACGGATTTCATTTTTGCTGGTGACGGCTCCATTACCGGGGATACGACGCTGAATCTGCTGGACGGAGCTTCCCTGACCATCAACAATGCCAACTCCTATAGCGGAAACACTGTATTGTATAACGGCAGCAAGCTCGTCGTCGGCAATGCCGGCGCGCTGGGCACAAGCACGGTTCTCCTCCAGGGCAATTCCATTCTGGAGCTGACCACGGGCACGTGGAACGGCTTGGGCACGCGCCTGAATGCCAATTCCACGGGTACGCTGAAGCTGAGCGGGAATGCCTCCGGCACGACGACGGCCGCGCTGACTGGCGTCAAATATGATGTGGGCGCGGGGACTACCCTGACGCTTTCCGCCGGAACTTACGGAAACACGATCACCGGCGCCGGTTCTCTGATATCTGCTGCCGGCACAACGGTTTTACAGGGTGATGTCAATATCACGGGAAGCTATACTTTGATGGCGGGTGCGAATGCGGCTGCTTCCTGGACGCTGGATTCCGGCGCTTCCCTGACGGCTGGAAGTTTCATCGGCCGTAATGAATACAACGGGACGACGACGCTCACTGTCAAGAAGGATGCTTTCATGAACATTACCGGCACCCTGCGGATTTCCCGTGACGGGAAGGGGGTCATGAACATTGAACAAGGCGGCATGGTCCTGGCTCAGACGCTGGATCTGGGGCAGAATTGGGCCGGAGCCGCCGCCAAGGGCGCCACCATTAATCTGAATGGCGGTTCCCTGCTTCTCGGAGCGGGAGGCATGACTGCGTCCGGCAATACCAATACGATTGTCCTGAACATGAATTCCGGGACCCTGGGAACGACGGCGGCGGAAGGCTGGTCCTCCGCCTATAACATGAATCTTGCCGGCAACGTGACGGTTGATACCCGCCAATACGATGCGGGAACCAAATCATACAATGACCAGTCTTCCACCACCATCACCCTCGGGGGCGTCCTTTCCGGCGCCGGCGGTTTGACGAAAGTCGGTTCCGGCACGCTGACCCTCTCCGGACAGAATACCTACACGGGCTTGACGAACGTCCAGGCCGGCACGCTGGCATTCACGAATGCGAACGCCATGACCCTGGGCAGCATCTCCATGGGCGCGGGCGCCAAAATGACCACGGCCTCCGCCCTGACGCTGAACAGCGGCGCTACGCTGACCTTTGACATGACTGGAGTCGTGGCAAACGGCCCGATCATCAATATCCAGGCAGGGGCCCTGGCTCTGACGGATGCCAACTGCACGCTGACCATCAACAACTATGGTGAACTGGAAGCATCCGACTACGTCCTGGCCCAGTGGGCTGCGGCGGGCAGCCTGACTACGGATTCCTTCACCTGGACGCCGGACATCACCCGGGAAGGCTTTGAATACTCCGTCGTGGTGGAAAACAACCAGCTCGTGCTGAAAGTCGTGGACGTCAGCGGAGACAACGGTTTTGTCTGGGACGGCGGAACGGACCGCAAGTGGATCAACACCAGCATTGACGGCTGGACCACCAAGCTGACGGGCGTGGACACGCTGAACGACCAGGAAATCTATTTCTCCGCTGCGGAAGCGGGTGAAGTGAAGGTCTCCGGTACCGTGACTCCCAAGAGCGTCGTCTTCAACAGCGGCACTTACACGCTGGTCAGTGATCCGGACAACGCGGGTTATATTGCGGACTCCGTTGCCCCCACTACGCTCACCGTGAACGGCACGGCCAACGTCACCCTGAACCTGGCGAATACCTACACCGGTGGCACAGTGCTCAACGGAGGCACTCTTACCATCGGAGCGGACGACGCGCTGGGTACGGCGGGTGACATTACCTTTAACGGCGGTACGCTGGCTTATGCGGACTCCGCCGCCGGTAGGGACGTGACGGGATATGACGTTTCCAGCCGCGTCAAGGTTGGAGACGGAGGCGCCCTGAACGTTTCCGTAATCGGGGCAGCGGACACTGTCTCCTGGGCCGGACTGACGGCTGACGTCATGGGCGCGGGCACCACGCTGACCAAGACGGGGGACGGCACGCTGGCGCTGGGATACTCCGGGAATACCCTGGCCCACCTCACCGTGGAAGAGGGAACGCTTGCCTTCACGGGCGGAGCGACCATCGGCGTGAACCCCAATAACGCCACCATCGTCCGCGTAAGTGAAGGCGCTTCTCTGGCCCTCTCCGGCGGAACCGTCAACCTGCACGCCCAGCTTAACGGCGCGGGCACCATCACCATTGGGACGGCGGATGCCGCGGACAGGTCAACATCTCCAATACGGGCAATACCAATTTCACCGGCCGTCTGGAACTGCTCGGAAACGGGGAAAATATGAGTACCAATGCCAACTGGGCGGCTTTCGGCGCGGGAAATACGCTGGGAGGCGGCACCATTTTCATCGACGGCAAGGGCTTCCATTTCTCCGCGGGCACGACGGCGGCCAACTTTGAAATCGGCGCAACCCACGGCACGTTGCAGAACGGTTCTTCCGGCGCCACGTACACCTTCTCCGGTAATCTTTCCGGTTCGGGCGCATGGGGCATGTCCACGAACGTGCGGATGACCAATATCCTCACGGGCTCCCTCAAGGACTTCACGGGAACCCTGTCCACCGATGAAACCTCCGCCAACAACAGCCGCCAGGTCTGGAACTTCGGCAACGGCGGCGCGAGCGTCACGGGTGCGGGGAATGCCATCTTTGGAGACGGCGCCATTCTGGCGGGCAACACGGGGTCTGCGGACGCCGGGCTGGCCGCACAATACAACGTCAATTACAATAACGCGGAACTGGTGCTGAATGCGCTGGTGCAGGGCAACTCCAACCTGACGCATGCAGGCACGGGCACCCTGATCCTGGATCAGGCCAATACCGCTACGGGAGCCCTCGGCATCACGAATGCCGACGCCGTGGTCCAGCTTGGCACGGCGGACAAGGCCGGCCAGTGGGCCGGCACCGTGCTGAACGGAGCGGGAACGCTGAAAATCGTTAACGGATCACTGACCTCCGCCATGACGCGGGGGAGAAGGCGCCACCGCGGGCATCGTTGTGGACTCCGCCGTCAGCATCAATCTGGGCGGCACCAATGGCGACATGCTGAAAGGCATCACCCTGGCTGCCGGAGGCAAGCTCACCAACGTCTCCGGAGACATTACGGTGGGTGCGGGAGCTACGGAAACGCTGAACCTTACCCTGGGCGCGGACAACGTCAACCAGGGCGCGGCCGGCACGGCCATCATTGACCAGGGAGACGGCAAGCTCGTTATCAATGATTCCGCCACGGTCAATCTGGATATTGACGCCATTGTGAACACCCTCGTCGCCCACAAGGACGCCGGGGTGGAAAGCTGGCTGACGCTGACGACCGGAACGCTGGAATGCGCCAATCTGGGCGACATCCAGTTCAGCAAAATCCTTTCCAACTACGGCATCCGCGTGACGGGCACCGACGGCGGCAGCCTGGTCCTCAGCGGACAGGTCAACGGCCTTTACATGGTGGACGGCACCGCCTCCTCTGATCCCGATACGGTCACGAACTACGGAACGCTGGGCATGTACGCCGGCGTGGTGATCGCCCAGGGCAAGACGCTTACCGTCCAGTTGGCGGGAGCCCCCGGCGATACCGACGGCGACGGCGCGGTCATCAACAACCTGCTGGGCGCAACGGGAAGCACGCTGAAGGTGGAAAACACCAATGCGGACGGAGGCAACGCCGTTGTCATCCTCAACAACGAACGCCTGGAAACGGGATTGCCCGCACCGGATGATTATGCCGGGGCGGACTCCATCATGGGCGGCAGCATCGTTGGGGAAAACGGGGTCACCTTCATCAAGCAGAACACGGGCAAGCTCACGGTCAACGGCTCCTTTGTGACGGACACCCTCCGCATGGAAGGCGGCACGCTCACCCTGAACGGTGATGGCAGCAGCTTCAACCATGTGGTGCTGGCAGGCACGGCGGAAGGCGTGGTTCTGGATGTCAACCGTAATACCGTCATGGGAGACCTGACGGACAGCGGCGAAGGCGCGGACCTGAACATCGGCAGCGGAGCCACCCTCACCATTAACGATGCCAGCAGCCTTTCCGCCAGCACCATCCAGGGCAGCGGCACGCTTGCCCTTCATGATACGCTTGCCCTTTCCGGAACGGCTTCCCTCCAGGGCGGCGTACTGCTGGACCTGGTAAAGAACGGCGATTCCACGGGAACGCTTGACCTTGGCTCAACCACCGGCAACACCGTTGCCGGAATCAGCGGCCAGGGAACCTTGAAGAGCAATGGCGGCGCTCTGGCCGTCAATACCGGCAATTCGGGCAGCGGTTCCGTCTTCAGCGGAACGCTGGAAGGCCGCGGGCAGCTCAACATCTCCGGCAATGCGGGACAGACCCTTGACAACGTCATCACCGCCGCGGGCAGCAACTGGGCAATCAACAACACCGGACGCCTCAATATCAAGATGGGCGGCACGGTGGAAGACCCGAGAGCCAATACGGCCCTTACCCTCAGCAGCATGACGCTGGGTGAAGGTTCCAGCACGAACTTCACCTTCAACACGGACTACGCGGGCCCCATCATCAGCGTGACCGGAAACATCAGCATCAGCCAGGGGAGCGGAAATCACCCTCAGCTCCACCGGCAGGAATGAATTGACGCTGGGCGCGGACGGCAGCTACACGCTCATGCATGCGGACGGCACCATTGACCTGGGCGGAAGCGACCGGCTGGCTATCCTGCTGGATCCCTCCTCCTCCGCTTTCAAGAAGTTTGAAAACAATGCGTACCTGGTGATGGAAAACGGCAACCTCGTTCTGGTGGCTACGGCTTCCAAGGACAACAAGTACGCCCGTATTGCGGATACCGTCAACTCCAGGGCCGGTGCGGAACTTCTCTGGAACCTGCCCGGGGACCTGGCCGCGGACTCCATCCTCAAGAAGGTGGATGACGCCGTGGGCGCCCTGACGTCTTCCAACCCCTCGGAAGCGAAGCGGGTCATGGCAGCCGTGGCCGGGGCTACGGTCAACGCGCTGGGCACGGCGCAGAAGGACGCCCTGCGCGACCAGATGGGCTGGATCAGGAACCGCACCACCCTCATGGGCGTCAACCCCGCCTACATCAACGAAGACCTCCCCTACTTCCACATGTGGATGGAAGGAACGGGTTCCTACGCCAAACTGGACACCAAGGGGGATGAAAGCGGCTACCAGCTCACCACCTGGGGCGGTACCGTAGGCATGGACGTGGACCTCAGCGACCACTTCACCATGGGAGCGGCCTTCACGGCCAACTACGGCGACCTGACGGCCAGCGCGGCGGACAGCGCGGACGGCCACCTGGACAGCTACTACGCCAACCTCTTCGGCCGCTACCAGAGCAAGCGCTGGGCGCACACATTGATTCTGACGGGAGGGTGGAACGACGCGAAGCTCAACCGCACGGTCAACTACGGGGAAGGCAGCTACAGGACGCAGGGCAACACCAGCGGGTGGGGCTTTGGAGCGATGTATGAACTGACCTACGACGTGTACCTCAATGAAGACAGGAGCAGCATCCTGCAGCCCCTGGTCAACGCCTCGGTAGTAACCACGAGAATGGACGGCTACACGGAAACGGGAGCGGGGAACGCGGGCCTGAACGTAGGCAAGCAGGAATGGACAACGGGAACGGTAGCACTTGGCGGTCGCTGGATGGGGCTCATTGGCAGCAACATCTTTGGGCGTGAAGCGCTGGCTGAGTTCCGGGTGAACGCGGCCCAGGACATGGGCGACCGCCGCGGAGAAACCAATGTGGCGCTGCTGGGCAACCCCGGCTTCATGCAGAGCGTGCGTGGGACCAAGGTTGGAACGACGGCTCTGCAAATAGGAGCGGGGCTGAGCGTGCCGGTAGGAACGCAGGGAACGGTCTTCATCAACGGGAACGCGGACTTCCGTGACGGAGCCAACTCGGTGAACGGGAGCGTGGGTTACCGCTACGACTTCTAAGAGAGTTGAGAGTTAAGAGAGGAGAGTGGAGATCATCCGCTCTCCGCACCGCCAGGGCCGTTCCGGACAATGCCGGAACGGCCCTGCTGTGTAAGGAAACGGTGTCCTCCGGAGTAATAGACTGTGTGGATGGGAAGGACAGAGGAGGAGAAAGAAAATGGTGTCCATCCTGTCCATCAAGTCCATTCTGTCCACAACTCTCCCCGCGCCGCTCTCCGCCCTCCGCACGGAACGCCCTTTCCAATTCTATAAAACCGCGCAGAATGCTCCTGCACCCCCTTGTCCGCTATCTGATGTCAGAAAAAACCGGGCGGCGAGAAATAGGCCTGTTTTTATGCGATTACAGCGGGTTTTTGCGGAGGTAGCCCCCACACGCGCACGCGCGCTTTCTAACATTAGTCTTGCAAAAAATTAAGATAAGCGTAGTATATTTCAGTTATGTCCGAAGATACCAACGAGGTTGTTGAAACCACCGTTTCCACGACGGCGCAGCATGAATACGGCGCCGCGCAGATTGACAAACTGGAGGGCCTGGAGGCCGTGCGGAAGCGCCCCGGCATGTACATCGGGGACCCTGACGAAAGAGGCTTGCACCACTGCGTATTTGAAGTGCTGGACAACTCCATTGACGAGCATCTGGCCGGCTATTGCAGCAAGATTGACATTGTGATCCATGTGGACGGCTCCATTTCCGTTGTGGACAACGGGCGCGGCATTCCGGTGGATATCCACCCGAAGTTCGGCATCCCCGCCGTGGAACTGGTGCTGACCAATCTGCACGCGGGCGGCAAGTTCGGCCAGGGCGCCTACAAGTACTCCGGCGGTTTGCACGGGGTGGGCGCCAAGTGCGTGAATGCCCTGTCCGACTGGTTCAGGGCGGAAGTGCGCCGCGACGGCAAGCGCTACCAGATCAAGTTTGAACGCGGCAAGACGATCGAGCCCCTCCGCGCGGTGGGCGCCTGCGCCTGTGAAATCACGGGCACCACGATCACTTTTTCCCGGACTCCACCATTTTCACGGATACCACGGAGTTCAAATTTGACCGCCTGACGACGCGCCTGCGCGAACTGGCTTTCCTGAACCCCGGCCTGGTCATCGAGCTGATTGACGAGCGGGAGGCCCCGGTGCGCCGGGAAACCTTCTTCTATAAGGAAGGCATTGTGGAATTCGTGCGCCAGCTGGGCCGGAACAAGGAATTGATCAATGAGGACCCCATCTCCATTTCCGGCGTCCGGAAGGTGGAAGTGGAATACGACGGCAAGAAGATGGAGGATGACGTCCTGGTGGACGTGGTGTTCCAGTACAACAATACGTATGAAACGAACATCCTCTGCTTTGCCAACTCCATTTACAACGGGGACGGCGGAACGCACCTTTCCGGTTTCCGCGGCGCCCTGACGCGTGTCATCAACGGCTACGCGAAGGCGAACGGCCTGCTGAAGGAAAAGGACCCCTCCCTGAGCGGGGAGGACGTGCGCGAAGGCCTGGTGGCGGTCATCTCCGTCAAGATGCCCAACCCGCGCTTCTCCTCCCAGACCAAGGACAAGCTGGTGAACACGGAGATTGAAGGCGTGGTGGGCAACGTCGTGTACGAGGAAATCAAGACGTACTTTGAGGAAAACCCGGCGATGGCCAAGAAGATCATTGAAAAGAGCATCACGGCCGCCCGTGCCCGCGAGGCCGCGCGCAAGGCGCGTGAAACGGTCCGCAAGAGCGCTCTTTCCATCGGCGGCCTTCCCGGCAAGCTGGCGGACTGCTCCGACCGAGACCCCGCCAAGTGCGAACTGTTCATTGTGGAAGGTGACTCCGCCGGCGGCTCCGCCAAGATGGGGCGCGACCGCCGCACGCAGGCCATCCTGCCCCTGCGCGGGAAGGTGCTGAACGTGGAAAAGGCACGCCTGGACAAAGCGCTGGGGAGCAAGGAAATTCAGAACATGATCACGGCCATCGGTGCCGGGATCGGGGAAGGGGACGATGAAGCCTCCTTCAAGCTGGACCGCGTGCGCTACCACAAGATCATCATCATGACTGACGCCGACGTGGACGGCGCCCATATCCGCACCCTGCTTCTCACCTTCTTCTGCCGCCACATGCCGCAGCTTGTCCGCGCCGGGTACCTGTACATCGCGCAGGCGCCTCTGTACCGCATCATCCGCAGGAAAAAGGAGGAATACGTGCAGGATGACGTCGCCCTGAACCGCAAATTGATTGAACTGGCCGTCAATGACGTGACCCTCCGTTTCGCGGACGGTTCCCGTTCCTTCTCATCTGACGAGTTTTCCGCCATTCTGGAAACGCTGGTCAACCTCCAGCGCTACACGGAATCCATGCAGGCGCAGGGCGGCTCCCTGGAAGACCTGCTCAGCCACCGGGAGGCAAACGGGGAATTCCCGGAATTCCTGGTGAAGGTGCGCAGCGGCAATGAAGAGGAAGTCCTCTTCTTCCATGACATGGAAGCTCTCACTGCCTTTTCCGAGGAAAACAGGGACCTCTTCATCTTCGGCATGCCCACGGAAGAGGAACTGCTGGAAAATCCGCTCCCGGACCGGGAGGGCCCCAGCCGCCGTTCCATCACCCATGAACTGCATGAGGCCAAGGCCATCACGCGGGCCCTCGTACGGCTTGCGGAGCTGGGCATTCCGGGGAACATGATCGTATCCATGGATACGCCCCTGTTTGAACTGGTGGAAGGTGAGGGAGAAAAGGAAAAGGTAACGCCCCTGTTCTCCGTGATGGACATTCTGGAATCCGTCATCTCCATCGGCAAGCGCGGCGTGGAAATCACGCGATTCAAGGGCCTGGGTGAAATGGACGCCAAGGACCTGTTCAAGACGACGATGGACCCGGAACGGCGCGAGCTGCTCCGCGTCATCCTGAATGACGACAACGCCGTCAGGGCTGATGAAATGTTCACCATCCTGATGGGGGACGGTGGAGCCCCGCAAGAACTACATCGTGGACCACGCGCTCAACGTCCGCAACCTTGACGTTTAATTCCTACACTTTCTCCCAGAACCATGGAAAACAATAGAATCAAACCGGTGGACGTAGCCAGCGAGCTCTCCACTTCTTTCCTGGACTACTCCATGTCCGTCATCATCTCCCGCGCCCTGCCGGACGTGAGAGACGGCCTCAAGCCCTCCCAGCGGCGTATTCTGTACGCCATGAAGGAACTGAACCTGTCCCCCGGCGGGAAGACCCGCAAATGCTCCAAAATCGTGGGTGACACCATGGGTAACTACCACCCGCACGGGGACGCCGCCATTTACGGCACCCTGGTGAACATGGCCCAGGACTGGTCCATGCGGGACATCCTCGTCATCGGGCAGGGCAACTTCGGCACGCCGGACGGGGACCCCCCCGCCGCCGCCCGATACACGGAAGCCAAGCTCTCCGGCATGGGCGTGGCCCTGATGGCGGACCTGGACAAGGACACCGTGGACTTCGTTCCCACGTACGACAACGAGCACACGGAACCCACCGTGTTCCCCTCCGCCTTCCCGAACCTGCTGGTCAACGGCGGCACGGGGATTGCCGTGGGGATGGCTACCAACATGCCCCCGCACAACCTGGGGGAAGTGGTGGACGGCATTTGCGCCGTGATTGACAACCCGCTCATGACGGTGGATGAACTGCGCCAGTACATCAAGGGACCGGACTTCCCCACCGGGGGCGACGTGCTGGGCTTTTCCGGCATTGACAGCTACTTCCGCACCGGGCGCGGCTCCGTGCGCATCCGCGGGAAGATAGACATGGAAATGACGGACTCCGGCAAGGACCTCCTCATCATCCGTGAAGTGCCGTACGGCGTGAACCGCGCCGCCCTCCAGGAACGCATCGCGGAACTGTACAAGGACAAGATCCTGACGGATATTTCCGGCATCCGCGACCTTTCCGACGAGAAAACCTGCATTGAAATCGAACTCAAGCGGGACGCCCGCCCGCAGGTGGTCATGAACCAGCTGTACAAGCTCACCTCCATGGAAACCTCCTTTGCGGTGAACATGCTGGCGATTCACGACAACCGCCCCAAGACGCTCGCGATGCTGGACGCCATCAACTTCTACATCGAGCACCGCCGGGAGGTGGTCGTGCGCCGCACGCGCTACCTGCTGGGGGATGCGGAAAAGGACGCCGAACGCCTGGAAGCCTTCCTGCTGGCCCTGCACCACATGGATGACTTCATCTCCATCATCCGCGACTCCAAGAACAGGGAGGAAGCCCGCGAACGCCTCCAGAACTACACCTTCTCCACGCAGACGGCGGAAAGCCTGGGCATCCTGATCCGTTCCCAGGCCTCCGTGCAGGGGGACCGCTACATCTTTACGGAACGCCAGGTAAACTCCATCCTGGACCTGCGCCTGTACCAGCTCACCGCTCTGGAAAACGACAAGATTTCCGGGGAATACGCGGAACTGCTGGTCCGCATCAAGGACTATCTGGACATCCTGGCGAACGAATCCCGCGTGCTGGGCATCGTGAAGGATGAACTCATGGCCATCAAGGACAAGTACGCCACGCCGCGCGTCACGCGCATCATACCCTTCTCCGGGGACATGGCCATTGAAGACCTGATTCCGAACGACACGATGATCGTCACCATCACGCACAGCGGCTACATCAAGCGCACCAACTCCGCGGAATACCGCGTGCAGGCCCGTGGGGGCAAGGGCGTGAAGGCCGCCACCACCAAGGGGGCCAGAAAGGATGCGGAGGCGGACTTCATCGAGCACCTCTTCGCCGCCCAGAACCACGACTACCTGATGTTCTTCACGAACACCGGGCGCGTGTACGTGGACCGCGTGTATGAAATTGACGAGGCCGCGCGCAGCGCGCAGGGCCGCAACATCAAGAACCTGCTGGACCTCCAGCCGGAGGAAGCCATCGCCGCCATCCTGCGCCTGGAACGCCGGGTGGATGAAAAGGGCAATGACATCACCTTTGCGGAAGGCAGCGGCAACGTGGTCTTCGCCACGAAGGACGGCACGGTGAAGAAAACCAGCCTGAACGACTTTGTCAACTACCGCAAGGCCGGCATCATCGCCATCAACCTGGAGGAAGGCAACACCCTGGTAAACGCGGAACTCACCACCGGAGAAAATGAAATCGTGCTCGTCACGCATGACGGCATGAGCATCCGCTTCCCGGAGGAAGCCCTCCGCACCCAGGGCCGCAACACCATCGGCGTGCGCGGCATCCGTCCGCGCGAGGGAGACTACGTCGTGGCCCTGGCCATTGTGGACCCGCAGAAAACCCTCCTGGTGGCCTCTGAAGACGGCCTCGGCAAGCGCACCTCCTTTGACGAATACCGCACGCAGGGCCGCGGCGGCACCGGCATCAAGACCATGAACTGCACGGACAAGACCGGGAAGGTGGTATCCGCCACGGTCGTTTCCGAGGAGGATGAACTGATGCTGATGACCACGGCGGCAGTCCGTCCGCATCAAGGTAGCTACCGTGCGCGAAACGGGCCGCGCCACCCAGGGCGTGAAGCTCATGACGCTGAACGACGGCGAAGCCATCCAGGACATCTCCATCGTCATCCCGGATGATGAAGACGAGGAAGGCCCGGAGGGAGCGGAAGACGCGGAGGCCGGGGAAGATTCCGGTGAAGCGGAAGCCCCTGCGGAAGAATAAAAACTCAAGGAACCCCGCTCTGGAATCATGCCGGAGCGGGGTTCTTCATCCGCCTTTTTTATGGAAGAAACCCTTTCCCTGCAAAAGTGCGCCGAACGCCTGGAACGGCGCGGATTCAGAAGCTTTGTAGTTCCGGGCCTGAAGGAAGCCGCAGACGTGATGCGCAGCCTGGTGCGGGAGTTTCACCCGGCGTCCGCCTCCTACGGGGACTCCATGACCTTGAAGGCCACGGGAATTCTTGACGATCTGCGGGCCAATCCGGACATTCAATTTTACGACGGCTTTCTTCCGGACATGGACCGGGAGGAAAAATGGGAAATCCGCCGCCGCGGCATGACGGCGGACCTCTTCCTGACCGGAATCAACGCCGTCAGCATGAAGGCAACCCTGCACTGGGTGGACATGGTGGGCAACCGCGTGGCTCCCGTGGCGTTCGGCCCCCGGCACGTCATTCTGCTGGCCGGAGCCAACAAGCTGGTGGCCACGCCGGAAGAGGCGCGGGAACGCATCCGCCGCATCGCCCCGCTGAACGCCAAACGCCATGAAGACTTCAAGACGCCCTGCATGTACACGGGAACCTGTGCGGACTGCAACTCTCCGGACCGCTTGTGCAACATCCACATGTCCATTGTCAAATGCTTCCCCAAGGGAAGGATCACCGTCATCCTGACGGAGGAATCCGGAGGACTCTGAGCCGTTCTGCCATGCCTGTTCAATCCCGGATAGAAATCATGGCCCCGGCGGGGTCGTTTGAATCCCTGGCCGCTGCGTTGCAGGGCGGGGCGGACTCCGTGTACTTCGGCGTGGGGAAGCTGAACATGCGTTCCCGCGCCACGGCCAACTTTTCAGAGGAAGACCTGCCGGAAATCGTGGCCCGCTGCCATGAGGCGGGAGCTAAGGCCTACCTGACGCTGAACATCATCGTGTATGATGAAGAGCTGGAGGCAGTGCATGCCCTGTGCGGCGCCGCCCGGAAGGCCGGAGTGGACGCCGTCATCGCCTCCGACCTGGCGGTGATCGCCCATGCGCGCTCCATCGGGCTGGAAGTCCACATGTCCGTTCAGGCCAACGTCTGCAACATGGCCTCCGTCAGGTTCTACGCGCAGTACGCGGATGTGGTGGTGCTGGCACGGGAACTCACCCTGGCGCAAATCCGGCACATCATTGAATCCATCCGGAAGGAGGACGTGAGGGGCCCCTCCGGGGAACTGCTCCGGGTGGAAATCTTTGCCCACGGGGCGCTGTGCGTGGCCGTGTCCGGCAAATGCCACATGAGCCTGGCGGCTTACAACTCCTCCGCCAACCGGGGCGCCTGCTTCCAGAACTGCCGCCGCGCCTACCGCGTGACGGATGAGGAAACGGGCAATGAACTGGTGATAGACAACAAATACGTGATGTCCCCCCGGGACCTGTGCACCGTTCCGGTGCTGGACCAGCTTCTGGACGCGGGCGTCTCCGTGCTGAAGCTGGAGGGGCGCGGCCGCTCCTCGGATTACGTCAGAACGGTCACCTCCGTGTACCGGGAGGCCGCCCAGGCATGCCTGGACGGAACCTTTTCCGCAGCCAGGGCGGAAGCGTGGATGAAGCGGCTGGAATCCGTCTTCAACCGGGGATTCTGGCAGGGCGGGTATTACCTGGGCGTGAAATGGGGGGAATGGAGCGGTTCCGCCAACAGCCGCGCCGCCCTGCTTAAAATCCACATTGCCAAGGTGGAAAACTTTTATAAGAAGAACGGGGTGGCGGCCCTTTACCTGGAAGCCGGCGGCTTGTCCGCGGGGCAGACCATCCTCATTGCAGGCCCCACCACGGGAGCCGTCCGCGTGGAAGTGGAATCCATGCGGCGGGAGACGGCAGCGGGCATGGAACCCGTGGACGCCGCGCAAAAAGGGGAAACCGTCTATCTGGCGGTTCCGGAACAAGTGCGCCGCCGGGACAAGGTGTACCTGCTGCGCCCCCGCACGCTGGAAGACTCCTGAACTTCCTATTCCGCAGGAATGTAACAACAAGGCCGCCGGAAGAAAGGCAAACGGCTGTTCCCTCTTTCTCCGGCGCTTGTTTTTCCCGGATGCCGGGGATGAACGGAGAAATGCCGCTGCTCATTCTCCCGTTCCCTGTCCGGGAAGACGTTAATTCCCGTCGTCAGGCAGTTGGAGCAATGGGAGAATGAGTCCGGGCCTGCCATGAAAAAAATCCTGGGCATGGAGGACGGCAGGATTCCCATGCCGCTTTCTGCCGGAGCCGTTTTTCCACAACCTCCTTCCCTTAAAATCAGATATTGAATTCCGGAATTGAGAGTCCGGAGGGATTAAATGATGGATTCACCCTCTGCTGATTAGGTAGAAAATTAATCGGTACGGAAATTCCCGTTGAATGAAAAAGAATTTCTCCTGCGTACTAGTGTAAAACTGTACGCCATGTTTGACTCATGTTCCATCCTGCGCCTTCTCTCCTGCGGCTGTGCCGTACTGGGAGCCGGAATACTCCACGCTTCCGGACTGCAGCCCTGGCTGCGGGAATTGTCCGGAATTCCGCTCGCGGCCTCCGCAGAGGGAAGGAACCAATGGATGCAGCAATTATGGGCGCGGACGGCGGAACATGTATCTTCCCTTTCCGATCCGTCTGCCGTGGATGACTGCGGGGATGCCATGGCGCTGCTGGCTCCCGTGTTCCACGCATGGCCGGACGGACAGAAAGCCGGGGCCGCGCTGGCGGAAATCCTTTCCGTTCCGGCGGAGCGGGTGGGAGCCGTTTCTTCCTGGGACGGCCTGATGAAGCATCAGGAAGCCATTCGGGAAAGAGTCCGCTTCCTCCGTCTGAAGAAACTGGCGGCTTATTATGATGCGGCCGCCATCCGCCGCGCGGTGAAGCGCAACCGGGAAAAATACGGGGAACGGTACCCTGATGCTGAGGTTTTCCTGGCCCGGCTGGATGAATGGGAGAAGAAGCTGGGGCCGCTGGACCGGTGGGTGGACCGGGCAGGACCGGAGCAGGCGGACCAATTGCGTGAACTGGTGGAACTGCGGAAAAAGGCCCTTATTGAATCCCTGCCGGAACAGGACTCCCTGCGGGAATGGGTGAGCGTGCGGCGTTTCAACCCGTCCGGAAAAAGCTCCTTCAATCATGACCGCCCGGCCAACTGGCAGGGAATCTCCAGCATGCCGGGTCCGGGCCGCACGTACCGCAGCGGCATCGTGAAATTTGACGGCATCTCCTCTTCCTCCCCCGCGGCGCAGCTGCTGGGGGACGACCGCTGGATGGGGCATCTGGAAGTGGACTTTTCCGGGGAAAGGCTCATGTTCACCGGAAACCGCTTCGGCAAGAAGGAAAACAGGCCCTGGGACGTCTTTGAACTGGACCTGAAAACCGGGAAAACGGAAGCCCTCACCGCCCACATGCCGGCGGATACGGACAGCTACAACTCCTGCTACCTGCCGGACGGCCGCGTCATCTTCGTCAACACCTCCGGCATGCAGGGCGTGCCCTGCGTAACCGGGGTGGACTACGTGGGGAACATCCACCTTTACGACCGGGAGAGGAAGACGACCCGGCGGCTCACTTTTGACCAGGACAACAACTGGTTCCCCACCATGCTGCCGGACGGCCGCGTGATGTTCCTGCGCTGGGAATACACGGAGAGCGCCCACTACTTCAGCCGCGTGCTGATGCACATGAATCCGGACGGCAGCGACCAGAAGGAATACTACGGCTCCAACTCCTACTGGCCCAACAGCCTGTTCAACGCCCGCCCGCTTCCCGGCAGGCCGGGCATGTTCGCGGGCATTGTGAGCGGGCACCATGGTGTCAAGCGGCTTGGGGAACTGGTCATCTTTGACGTGAACCGGGGCCGTACCGCCACGGAGGGCGCCGTGCAGAAAATCCCGGGCTACGGAAAACCCGTGGAAAACGTCACCAGGGACCAGTTGGTGGAGGGGTTGAAAACTCCCTATTTTGCGGAACCGTATCCGCTGAATGAGGAAACCTTCCTGGCCGTCTCCTCCCCTTCCGGCAACCAGGGCGTGACCAATGTGGTCTGGTGCGACGTGTACGACAACATCGTTCCTCTCACGGCTTCCTCCTATTTCATTTATGCGGACCCCGCGCCGCTGCGCCCGCGCAAAAAGCCGCCCGTGCTCCATGACCGCGTGAAGCCGGAGAGCAAGACGGCCACGGTCTATATCTCCGACGTGTACCGGGGCCGCGCCATGGCCGGAGTGCCGAAGGGGGAGGCAACATCCCTGCGCGTGTTCATGTCCGAGTACAGCCCCCGCAACACCGGAAGCCACTATGCCATGGGCATGGAAAGCAACTGGGACTTGAAGGTGCTGTATGGCACCGTTCCCGTGAATCCGGACGGCTCCGCCATCTTTACGGCACCCGCCAACCAGCCGCTGACCCTCCAGGTGCTGGACGGGGAAGGGCGCGCCCTGGCGCTGATGCGGAGCTGGTTTTCCGCCATGCCGGGGGAAACGTTAAGCTGCATCGGCTGCCATGAACGGCAGAACTACGCGCCGCCCGCCAAGGCGGTCATGGCCTCCCGGCAGAAGCCTGCCGCCATCACCCCGTGGTACGGTCCGGCGCGCACCTTCTCCTTCATGAATGAAGTGCAGCCCGTGCTGGACCGCCACTGTGTCCGCTGCCACACCGCGGAAGACAAGGCCCGCGCGGGAGTCCCGGACTTCATGACATTGGAGGCCGTCAAGGGTGCGCCCGCTCCCGGGTCCGTCGCGTACTGGAACCTGCACCCCTACGTGCGCCGCAACGGTCCGGAGGGGAACTACCTGGGGCTGGCCCCCACGGAGTTCTTCGCGGATACGTCGGAACTTTACCAGCTCCTTAAAAAGGGGCACCACGGCGTGGAGATGCCGCAGGAGGACTGGAACCGCTTGGTCACGTGGATGGACATGAACGCCCCCTACCTGGGCGAATGGCCGGGAGAGCGCAATGAAGGATTGCTGAAACGCCGCTATGACCTGCACAGGCAATTCTCCGGAGCGGAACGGAATTACGTGACGATGAAGGACTCCCTGTTCCGGAGAAACGCCAGCGGCGTCATCGTTGACGGCGGCAAGTCTGTCCCCAGCGTCAGGGAAAAAAGCGTGCCCGTCCCGGAACCGCGGAATGAAACGCTGTCCGTGGATTTGGGGGGTGGCGTAAGCATGACGTTCCGCCGCATTCCCGCGGGAAAATTCAGGATGGGAAGTGAACGGGAAACCCCGGCGGAAAAACCCGCCTCCCCGGTGGAGATTGAACAACCGTTCTGGATGGGAGAGGCGGAAGTGACGCTGGAGCAATACCGCCGCTTTGACCCGGAATACCTCAATGGATGGTACGACATGCACTACAAGGACCAGGTGAGGCCCGGCTACGACATGGACGCCAATCCGCGTTTTCCGGCCGTCCGGGTGCCGTGGATCAGGGCCATGGAATTCTGCCGCTGGCTTTCCGGGAAAACCGGGAAAAAGGTGACGCTGCCCACGGAAGCGCAGTGGGAGTACGCGGCGAGGGGCGGCGCGGATACGGACTTCTTCTTCGGGGAACGGGATGCGGACTTCTCCGCATACGCCAACCTGGGGGATGTGACGCTGAAGGAGCTTGCCGTCTCCGGCGTGGACCCCAAGCCGATTAAAAATCCCAACCGTTTCTGGGACTTCGTGCCGCGGGATGAAAAATACAATGACGGGAAGCTCCATCTGGCCCCCGTCAAGAGCTACAAGCCGAATGCCTACGGACTGTACGACATGATCGGAAACGCCGCGGAATGGACCCGTTCCGAATACAGGCCCTACCCGTGGAAGGAAGGGGACGGGCGCAATGAAAGCCTGGACTCCCGCGTTCCCCGTGCCGTGCGCGGCGGTTCCTGGTATGACCGCCCCCGGCGGGCCACGTCCTCCTGGCGCTGGGGGTATCCCGGCTGGCGGCCCGTGTACAACGTGGGGTTCCGCGTGATGATAGAAGACTGACTCTGAAATGGCCATGAAACTGACAAAAACGCTCTGCGCCTCCGTGGCTGCCCTCTGCTGCCTGCTGGCCTTCGTCTCATGCAGGCAGGGACCGGATTCCGTTGCCGGTCCTGCCGCTCCGGTGGATGTGAAGGTTTTTAATCATCTGGTTGCCGTGCTGGGGCATGAAAACCGTACCCTGGAACTGGTGGACCCCGCTTCCGGAGAAAAGGTGAAAAGCATCCGTCTGGGCCAGCCGCCCAACGGCATGGCGCTTGACGGTTCCACCGCCTATGTGGCGGAAGGCGGACCGCGCGGCGTGGTGGAGGTGGTGGACCTGGAAAGCGGTGCGCTGAAAGGTTCCTTTCCGGCGGGCCATACGCCCATGGCTCCCGTGCTGCGCGGAGGTAAGTTGTATGTGGCGTGTCGGTTTGATTCCCGTGTCCTGAAATGGACGCAGTCACCGGGAACGTACTGAATTCCTGGAATGTTCCCCGTGAACCGGTGGCGCTGGCCGTCTCTCCGGACGGCAGGAAAATATGGGCCGCCGGCCATTTGCCCGCCGGGAAGGCGGACGGGGATTTCACGGCGGCTGCGCTGACCCTGGTGGAAGACGGGAAGGCGGCTCATTTCCCGCTCTCCAACGGGACGCAGGGCGTGCGCGGCATGGCGATGAGCCCGGATGGCCGCTATCTGGCCGTGGCGCACGTGCTGAGCCGCTACCAGGTGCCCACCACGCAGCTGGACCGCGGCTGGATGAACACGAACGCCGTGACGGTTATTGATACGGAACAGCCGGGCAAGCCGCACCCCGTCCTGCTGGACGACCCGGATGCGGGGGCGGCCAACCCCTGGGGCGTCGCCTTTTCCGGGGATGGCGGAAAGCTGTTTGTGACGCACGCGGGAACGCATGAGTTATCCGTGATTGATTTTTCCGGCCTGCTGGACCGCATGAAGCGGGAAAACCGGGAAAACGAACCCGTTTCCGAAAGGCTGGGCTTCCTGCACGGCCTCCGCACCCGCATTCCTCTGCCCCTGAACGGTCCGCGCTCCCTGGCGTGCGACGGGAAAAACGTTTATGTGGCCGGATACTTCTCGGACACGCTGGCGCAAGTCCCCCTCAAGGGGAAGCGCAACCCCGGAAAATTGCCCTGAATGAAGGATTCCAGCCCTCACGGGAAAAGCTGGGGAACAGTACTTCAACGACGCCTCCCATTGCTTTCAGGGTTGGCAGAGCTGCGCCACCTGCTACCCGGACAGCCGGGTGGACGGCCTGAGCTGGGACCTGCTGAACGATGGCATGGGCAACCCGAAAAACACGCGCACCATGTTCCTCTCCCACCGGACGAGCCCGGTGATGACGCTGGGCGTCCGCGCCTCCGCGGAGGTGGCCGTGACGGCGGGCTTCGTTCACATCCAGTTTTTGAACCCTCCGGGGAACTGGCGGAATGCGTGAATGAATACCTGAAAAACATGAAGGAGGTTCCCAGTCCGTTCCTGATGGCGCATACTCCCTCCAGGCAGCAGACGCGGGAGGCTGGTTGTGCCCAGTGCCATGCTCCCGGAGTGGAGCGGGGCGCCTTGTCCGAATCCGCGCGCAGGGGGAAGGATGTCTTTAAAACGGCCGGGTGCGTGCAGTGCCACCCGCACCCGTACTTCACTACCAAGGAACTGGTGGCTGCGGGGACGGCCACGGGGCTGGATGAAGGAAAAAGCATTCTGGTGCCTTCCCTGGTGGAAGTGTGGCGGACCGCCCCGTACCTGCACGACGGCCGTGCGAAAACTATCAAGGAAGCCATTACGACGCACAACCCGGGTGATCTCCGCGGGAAGACGAGTTCTTTAAATGAGCATGAACTGGAGGATTTGATCAATTACGTGCAGTCCCTGTAAAGGAGGACACCATGGCGGCGGATTTACCTGAAAAAATGGAATGGCGCGGGCAGGGCGGGGCGGAAGAACGTTTCTTCTGCATGACGGCGGAACCGGGCGCGAGCTTTGAGGCGGGACTGCGTTCCCTGATGGACAGGTACCGTGAACTGGGCGGCGGAGGGGAAGATGAATTCCTCCTGCGCTTCCACATCAGCGATCCGGTGCGCCAGTCGGAAACGCTGCGCCGGATGGCGGGGGAGCGGAATTCCTATGTCTCCGTGGTGGGGCAGCCCCCGGCGAACGGGGCCCGCGTGGCCCTGGAAGCATGGCACATCAGCGGAATGCTGGAAAAAAGGCGGGAAGAGGACCAGGAGGGAACGGTGGTGACGGCCCGGCGTCCGCATTACCGGCTGTTCCTGGCGGGCAGGAAGGAAACCTCCGCTCCGGACAGCTACGGCCAGATGCGGGAGGAATTCCGCTGGCTGGACCGCGCGGCTGCCGCGCACGGAGGAACCGTGCCGGAGCTGGTTCACCGCACGTGGATTTACTGCCGGGACATTGACAACAACTACCGCGGACTGGTGGAAGGACGCAATGAACGCTTTTGACCATTACGGGCTGACGCCGGAAACCCACTTCATCGCCAGCACCGGGATTGAAGGCTGTACGGAAACGCCTGGACGGCTGCTGCACATGGACAGCCTGGGAATCGTCGGTTTGAAGCCGGGGCAGGTCCGTTACATGGAGGCTCCGGATTACCTGTCCCCCACGCATCTGTACCGGGTGGCCTTTGAACGCGGCGCCCGCATCGTGTACGGGGACCGCTCCCACTACTTCCTTTCCGGCACGGCCAGCATTGACGCGGAGGGGAACATCGTTCACCCGGGGGATGTGGCGCGGCAGACGGCCCGCACCCTGGAAAACATGAACGCCCTGATGGAAAGGAGCGGCGGAAGCCTGTCCGACCTCAAACAGGCCGTGGTGTACCTGCGCGACTGGGCGGACCGGGAAACGGTCAGTCGCCGCCTGATGGAATCCCCGCTGGCCGCCGTCCCCCATCTGCTGTTGAAAGCCCCCGTCTGCCGCCCCGGCTGGCTGGTGGAAATAGACGGAATCGCTGTCAATGGCGCCGGAGACGGTGCATTTGCTCCCCTGTAAAGGAACCGTTCCCGGAACAGCCGGGAGCGGTCGATTTCACTTGTTATCCCATGCACGGAAATGGTACCTTACCCCCGCATGACCTATCGCCTTAATACGGATCGCCTGGTGTTCTTTTCCGTGCTGTTGTGGGCGCTGCTGCCGCCGGGCGTTTTTGCCTGGGAAGGTAATCCCCCTAGCCCGGATAATGTGCGGTGGCTGGAGCAATTCTGTTCCAGTTATATGCAGTTCCTCACCATGGGCGGGGTGTTGTGCGTGGTCATTGGCTTTGTATGCGCAGCCTTCATCTGGCTGGTGAACCGCCAGGACTGGGCGCGGAGCCTGAAAATCGGAATCCTGTTTATCGTCTCCGCCCTGTGCCTGGTTTTTGTACGGCGGCTCCCTCTCCTTTGCCGTGTTCTACCTCCCTCTGGCCCTGATCAATCCCGCCGTGTACTGCTTCAGCGTGAGCAAGGTGGAATAATCGTGCGGGGAAAGACGCGGTTTATTTCTCTTTTCCGTGGCGGATGTCCGTGGCTTCCTTCAGGAAGACGACGGTGGCGGCGATGGTTTTGGCAATGTCTCCGATGCGTTCAATGGAGCGGATGATGAAGAGCAGGTTGACGTTGAGGGAGGGGTGGTCCTTCCTGTCAGGGGAGACCAGCAGGGCCAGCGCCTTGCGGTGGGACTTGTCCAGCTTTTTGTCCCGCAGGCGTATTTCCCGTGCGGCGTCCGCGTCCTGCGTTTCCAGGCATCGGGCGGCGTCCCGGAATCTGGAAACGGCCATTCCCAGCAGGGGAAGCACAATGTCCGGGCTCAGGGGCTCCCGGCGCCTGATGGATGCCTTGGCATGCCTGGCGATGCCCGTGACTTCCTCCATGCACTCCTGGAGCTTGTCCCCGCAACGGGAAAAGGTGAGCACAAGCCGCAGGTCAGACCCCAGGGGATGGAACTGGGTAAGCACGGCGGCGCAGAGGGAGAGAACCTGGCGGGTTTCTTCGTTGAGCGGTTCCCCGTCCGCAATGATGCCGTTGGCTCCGTCGCTGTCCGGGCCGGAAATGACCCGTTCCAGAACGTCCATGTGTTTCAGCAGGCTGCCGCAGACGGCATTGACGCGGGTGCGGATGGCATTCAGGGCCGCGTCATAGTGGGGGAGGATGTGGTTGCCGGGAGGTGTCATGAGGTGAATGGCTTGGAAATTGGGTTTTTTAGCTGAAACGGCCCGTGATGTAGGCTTCCGTTTCTTTTTCCGCGGGGTTGGTGAAGATTTGGGACGTTTCCCCGTATTCCACCAGGCGGCCCATGTACATGAAGGCGGTGCGGTCCGCAATGCGCGTGGCCTGCTGCATGTTGTGGGTGACGATGACGATGGTGAGGTCTTTTTCAGGTCTTCCATCAGGTCTTCTATTTTCAGCGTGGCGATGGGGTCCAGGGCGGCGCAGGGCTCGTCCATCAGCAGGATCTGGGGGCGGTTGGCAATGGCGCGCGCGATGCAAAGCCGCTGCTGCTGGCCGCCGGAAAGGCCGTAGGCGCTTTCATGCAGCTTGTCTTTCACTTCATCCCACAGGGCGGCGCCTTTCAGGCTGCGCTCCACGGTTTCATCCAGTTCCGCGCGCCTGCTGCGTCCGGCCACGCGGAGGGGGAAGACGATGTTTTCATAAATGCTTTTAGGGAAAGGGTTGTATTTCTGGAAGACCATGCCCACGCGCTTGCGCAGGGAGATGACTTCCACGCGCGGATCGTACAGGCTGGTGCCGTCAATGCGGATGTCCCCCCGGTGGCGGACGTCCGGAACCAGGTCATTCATGCGGTTGATGTTGCGGAGCAGGGTGGATTTACCGCAGCCGGAGGGGCCGATGAGGGCCGTCACGCGGTTGGTTTCAAAGGTCATGCCGATGTTGAAGAGAACCTGTTTGCTTCCGTAAAAGAAGGAGAAGTCTTCCACTTCAATGATGGGATCGTCGTCTGCGGGGGCTGGTTCAGTCATAGGATGGTGAAGGAGAACGGGGTTAGAAGCTGGAGGCCGCGTATTTTTTGCGCAGGCGGTTGCGGATGAGGATGGCCGTGAGGTTCATGACCACCACCAGCAGGATGAGCAGCAGCGTGGTGGCGAAGACCATGGGCTGGGCGGCGTCCGAATCCGGGGACTGGAACCCCACGTCATAGATGTGGAAGCCCAGGTGCATGAATTTGCGCTCCAGGTGGATGAAGGGGCCTTCCCCGTCAATGGGCAGGGAAGGGGCCAGCTTCACCACGCCCGTGACCATGAGTGGGGCCACTTCCCCCGCGCCGCGGGCCATGGCCAGGATGAGGCCGGTCATGACGCCCGGCAGGGCGCTGGGCAGGATGATGCGCTTGATCATCTGCCATTTGGAGGCTCCGCAGGCCAGGGCCGCCTCCCTCAGCCCGCGGGGGACGGCGGAGAGGGCTTCCTCCGTGGAGACGATGACGACGGGCAGCGTCATCAGGGCCAGCGTGAGGGAGGCCCACAGGATGCCGGAGGTGCCGAAGGTGGGCGTGTTGTCCACGGCCAGTTTTTTCCAGTAGAAGAGTTCGTCAATCGTCCCGCCCAGGTAGTAGACGAAAAAGCCCAGGCCGAAGACGCCGAAGACGATGGAAGGCACGCCCGCCAGGTTGTTCACGCAGATGCGGACGGCCTGCACCAGGGCTCCCTGCCTGGCGTATTCCCGCAGGTAGATGGCGCCGATGACCCCCACGGGCGTGACCAGCGCGCTCATGAGCAGGGTCATGATGAAGGTGCCGAAGATGGCGGGGAAGATGCCGCCTTCCGTGTTGGCCTCCCGCGGGTCGTCCATGATGAAGTGGTACAGGTTGTGGAGGAAGACGCCGCATTTGCCGAAGAAGCCCAGGTCGTTCGGCTGGTAGCCGTAAACGATTTTGTCCATGCCGGTTTCCTTCTTCTCCCCCGTCTCCCAGGGCATACACGAGCGTGTCCCGGCCCTGCTGTTCCCTCAGCCTGCCCGCCTCTGCGGTGTACCGGGCGTATTCCGCGTTGAGCTGTTCCACCCTGGCGCGGAGCCGGTCCAGTTCCCCTGCCGGATCATCCATGTCCGTGAGGATGGGGTTTTCCCTGGGCGTGGCCGTGCGCCGTCCGTTTTCCTCCCGGATGTCATAGGAGCGTTCAATGGCCTTGATGTCCAGCTTGGCGTCCGCCAGCCTGGTGTTGACGGCGCCGATGTCTTTGGCGTCAATGGCCTTGATGTCGTCCCGCAACTCCGCTTCCCGGTCCAGCGCGCGGCGGAAGGCCGTCATGAATTCCGGTGAGGAGGCCGGAATGGTCCCTCCGGAGGCCAGCTTGAGCTCCAGCGGTTTGACCAGGGCTTTTCCTCCCTCCATGCGTTCCAGGCACAGGAGCCCTTTTGGGGTGGAGGAGGCGGTGACGTGGTGAGCGTCCACATAGCGGTAGGATTGCCCGTAGGCTTCCTTGCTTCCGGTGAAGAGCTGGTATTCCCGCACGTCCCTCGCCATGGAGCCGGGGAGGGCGGGGTCCGCGGGCATGTGGCGCGTCTGGTCCTTCGTGATGCCGGCGTACAGGACGAGCGGCTTTTCCCCTTGTGAAGCGGGGGCGATCGTCAGTTCATGGACGGTTTTGGGCCAGAAGGCCTCCAGGCCGTTGAAGACGATGATGCCCAGCAGGCCGAAGATCATGATGAGGCCCAGGGAGAGCCCGATGGAGGTGAGCCAGATGTTGACTTCCCCCAGGGGGCGTTTGGGGGCGGGCGGAAGGCTGAAGTCCTGTTTCATGGAAGATGGATTGGAAGAGGAGGGGGGGAAGTCTCAAACGACGTTGAAGCGTTTGCGGAGCCGCTGGCGCACGATTTCCGCCAGGGTGTTCAGGATGAACGTCATGGAGAAGAGGATGAGGCCGCCCAGAAAGAGGACGCGGTAGTGGGTGGAGTCCTGCGCCGCCTCCGGCAGTTCCGTGGCGATGTTGGCGGAGAGGGTGCGCATGCCGTTGAAGATGTTCCAGTCCATGATGGGGGTGTTCCCCGTGGCCATCAGCACGATCATGGTTTCCCCCACCGCGCGGCCCAGGCCGATCATCAGGGCGGAGAAGATGCCCGCGGAGGCCACCGGAAGGACCACGGTGCGGACCATCTGCCAGCGGCTGGCCCCCAGGGCTTCCGAGGCGGCGATGAGGGAGGGGGGGGACGTTGCTCAGGGCGTCCTCGGAGATGGTGAAGATGACGGGGATGACGGCAAAGCCCATGATGAACCCCACCACCAGGGAGTTGCGCTGTTCATAGGGCATGCCGAAGCCGTTGCGCCACAGGTCCGCGAAGCTGGCAGCCTGGAAGTCCCCCGCGCCCCACAGACCCATGACGCCGCGGCAGAGGCTGATGAAGGGCTGCTCCAGCCAGTAGCCCAGGTATTCCCAGCAGAACCAGGCGCAGAGCAGGATGACGGGAGTCATGACGATGTATTCCACGCCGCGGCTGAATTTGTTGCGCCAGGCCGCGGGCCGCGTGGTCCAGAACCACGCGATCAGGGCCGCCAGGCCGGGAATGAGGACGGCCATGCAGAGCAGGGCGGGCACCTTGTCTTCCATTCTGGGGGCCAGGTAGAGGGCGCCGAAGAAGCCCAGCACCACGGAGGGAAGGGACGCCATGATTTCCATGACGGGTTTTACCACCCGCTTGACGGAGGGGGCCATGAAGTGAGCCGTGTAAATGGCGGCCATGACCGCTACCGGAACGGCGAAGACGAGGGCGTACAGGGTGCCTTTCAGCGTGCCGAAGACCAGGGGCATCAGGGAGAGCTTGGATTCATAGTCGTCCGTGCCGCCCACGGATTGCCAGAGCCATTTGGGGGAGTCATACCCTTCATACCAGATTTTCCCGGCCAGGGCTTTGGAGCCTGCTTCCGGGTGCCTGTCTTCCATGGAGAAGAAGTGGACCTTTCCCCCGACGTCCACGGCAATGGCGGAGTTGAATTCCGTGCTGGCCGCCAGCTGGACGGGGGTGAATTCCAGCGGGTCGCTGCTCCAGCGGACGTCAGCCGTGGTTCCGTAGCAGAGCCTGAGTTCCCGCGGAGTGGAGACCAGGAAGGAACGGTTGATGCCGGAGGCGGCGTAATGCTGTACCTGGCCGTCCAGGGGGGAACTGCCTGGTCTGCCCGAAGAGGCGCAGGGCAGGGCCGTCCGGGCGGGGGTGGGGATACAGGCTGAAAATTTTAAGGCTTCCCTTGTCGCCGCCTATCACCAGGGACATGTCTCCGAAGAGCCAGTTGACGGAGGTCATTTTTTCTCCGCTTCCCAGGGGGGACGGAATGGTTTGGCGCTTGACCCACGTTTCCCCGTCTTCATCATAGGAGAAGTAAAGGAGTTTGTCCGTGTCCGTAGCGATGACGAGGCTGTCTCCGGAGGCGCCGGGCAGCAGGGCGGCGGGGCGGCCTTCAAGCTGGTCCGTCAGGTCATGGAAGCCGGAGGGGGCCAGCTCCCCTTCATGGAGCAGGGAGCGGGATTCCTCCAGCGTCATCAGCAGGAGGCGCGGACCCTGTTCCGTCTCCGCGGTCGCGGTGAAGATTTTCCGTTCCCCCGCGTCCGCGTAGGCTATGCGGGATATTCTGCCGGGAACGGAGCCGCTTTCCGTCAAGGGGTAGAGCGGGCTGGTTTCCGTTCCGGCCTTGTCCGGGCCGTGCGCGTTCGCCTGGCCGTGGATGTTGAGCCCGGAATGGACGGAGATGAGGCCCGCCTTGCCGGATTCCGTGGCGATGGCGTAGGCCGCCAGGGATGAATCATAGGAATGGGCGCAGACGGTTTCCCCGTCCGGCAGGGATACGGGAGCGGGATTCAGGTTCCCGGTTGCCTTGTCCAGAAAGAAGACGTTTTGCCGTTGTCATAAACGAAGGGGAGCGTGCCGGAAGGGTCCAGGCCCCAGGTTCCCTGGACAGGGGCGGACGGCGCGAGGTGCTGCCGTTCTTCCACGTCCGCGCGCTGGAAGAGGGGAATGGTGACGGCCAGCAGGAAAAGAGGATGCCGAAAACGGGTACAATAACGGTAAAGCCCCCGCCGATGGTGGTTTTAGTCATGATGCGGTCAAACCACAGCGTGGTTTTTGCCACCTGGAAGCGTTCCGGAACGGGCTTGGGCTTCTTGGGCGGCGCGGGAGAGGGGGGCTTTGGCGCTCATGACGGCAGGCGGAGGAGAGGGAGTTGGGGGCAGGACTCCGGCGGAAGGCCGCAGTCCTGCCCCGGCATGTGTTGATGGCGTATGGAAGGGGTGTTTATTCAATGCTCTTGAGGACATCCGCGCTGACCTTGGCGGGAATCGGGTAATAGCCGTCCTTGGTCACGATTTCCTGGCCGTCCTTGGAGACGATGAACTTGATGATTCCCTGGTCAGGGTGTCCAGGGGTTCGCCGGGCTTCTTGTTGACGTAAATCAGCAGGTAGCGGGAGAGCGGGTATTTGCCGCTGATGCAGTTGTCGTAAGAGGGCTGCACGGCCACCTGGCCGCCTTTTTCCGCCAGGGAGAGGGTTTTCACGCCGGAGGTGACGTATCCGATGCCGGAATAGCCGATCCCCTGTTCGTCAGAGCTGATGCCCTGCACAACGGCGGAGGAACCGGGCTGTTCCTTCACGGAGTTTTTGTAGTCCCCCCCTTCTTCAGGGCGATTTCCTTCACGAAGCCGTTCGTGCCGGAGGCGCTGTTACGGCCGTAGATGGAGATGGCTTTTCCCTTCATGGAGGGGACGCCCGCATCGCCCCAGTCGGAGATGTTGGAGCCCCCGCGCTTGAAGGTGGAGGAGAAGATGGAGTCAATCTGCGACAGGGAAAGGGCCTGGATGGGATTGTTCTTGTTGACGAAGAAGGCCACGGCGTCCAGGGCCACCTTGATTTCCGTCGGCTTGTAGCCGTATTTGGCTTCAAAGGCGGCGATTTCCTCCCGCTTCATCTGGCGGCTCATGGGGGCGAGCTGGGCCGTCCCTGCCGTGAGGGCGGGGGGAGCCGTGGAAGACCCTTTGCCTTCAACGCCTATTTTGACGCTGGGGTACTTCTTGCTGAATCCTTCCGCCCAAAGGGTCATCAGGTTGTTCAGCGTATCGGAACCGACGGCGCTCAGGTTGCCGGAAACGCCGCTGGTGGGCGCATACGGCTTGATGCTGCTGTCAACGGTTACTTTCTCGGCGGCCATGCTCAGGGAGCTGAGAGCGGCTGCGATGGTCAGGATTTTGGCGACAAATTTCATGGCGTCTTTTCTGTTGTGTTGCGTCTTCCGCTTCCCGGACTGTGGCGCCGTTCATGCCGGAAGACGGGGAAGTGATACCCTCCCGCCCCCATGGTGAGGAAGTGAAACCTGGTTAAGAAATCGTCACAAACTGCAAGGATGTGGTTGTGGGGGCTGTCTTTGGGGGAGATAGGGGAGATAGGGGTGATAGGGAAGGCCCCATTACCCCTATAAACCTTATAACCCCTATCTTTCTTTCCCTCCCTCCCCTTAAGCATAAAAAGAGCCGCTCCCCGTGGATGGGAAGCGGCGCTGGCCGGGAAGAAGAAAAACTCTCTCTCTCTTTTATTACACCTCCTCGGGAGACAGCCAGCGGAAGGAGACGATGTTGAACTTCCTCCCGAATGCCTTGTTCACCGCGCTCAGCTCCGTCTCCTCCAGCGCTCCGCTCTTCATGTTGATCTTCTTGACCGGCGTCTCCGGACTGTCCACCGGGTCCACGTAGTTGATCCCTCTCTGCACCACCGCCTCGCACCACGCCCGCGACAGCACCACACCCTCGCGGTTGGTCAGCTCCCCGTAGGCCCGGATCGTAAACGTGTCGTCGCGCGTCGTTAAAATATTGCCCGGCACCGCCAGCACGTCGGACTGGATCAGGTAGCCGGGAGCCGCCGTGTACACCGATCCCTTGGCCGCGTCCTGGTTCGGGTACCCTCCCTTGGGCGTGATGACCATGTCGGAGAGTTCGTCAAAGGTGCTGTTGATGGAGCTTTCGTCGATGGCCGCCTGAAGCGCCCCCTTCACCCCCATCTCCCCCGCTCTGCAGGCGGCGGTTGACGAAGTCGGACATGTTCAGGAAGGGGCCCCTCTTTTTTGACCTCCTGGACCATGTTCCGGGCCAGGGACTTGATCTGCGAGTCGCTGAGCGTTCTGAGGTCGGACCACGCCATGGCCTCCCCGTCCGGGATGCCCTGGGTTACGCCCACCGAGCCGTAGTCGTCCACGTGGGACTTGTCGCTGCTGGCCACCCCGAAGCGGGAGAAGGCCGTCTGGCTGTTGTTGAGCACGGAGGGGTCCCGCTCCGGGAGTAGAGGAGCGTGCGCTTTTTGAGCCCAAGCAGGGTGGCTTCCCAGGCGCGCTGGGAGGTGGAGTTGACGTTGAAGCCCCCGGCCACGGTGAGGTACTTGGAGGCGTGCTTGTAGCCTTCGTCGGTCTTGGAGAGTTCTTCGACGACGGCCTCGGAGGGCTTGCCCTGGAGGTCGGGCACGAAGCGCCTGTTGGCAATGCCGGCGGCCTTGTTGGAGGAGGCGTCCGTGGAGAAGGCCTGTTGAAGCACGGTTTTAAGTTCCTCCCTGCCCGTGCCTCCGATGCTGGAGGGGCGCGCGGCCAGGGAGGAGGCGAACCAGGAGTCCCAGAGGGCGTCGTTGACCATCAGGCCGTGGTCCCAGAAGTCGCCCAGGGAGGCGTCTCCCATGATTTCATTGTGGGAGAAGACCTTGTCGGGCGGGAGCATGGGGTCGGCAAAAGCGTTGCCGATCCCCACGCCCGGCACGCCGGACTGGTAGGCGAAGCGCTTGGCGACGGCCGCCTTGGAGTCGCTCCTGTACCATCCCGGGGTGAGGCGGCAGCCTGCGAAGCCGGCGAGGCTGGAGGGCTGCTGGAAGGGGAGTTCCGCGGCCACGATCTTGTTGACCTGCTCGGCGCCCGGTCCGCCGAAGGGGGAGAGCCTGGTGCCGTCGTTGGAGAGGATGTTGGAGATGGTGATGGGGAAGAAGTCGCTGTTGGCGTTTTTGACTTCAAACTGGTAGGGGCTGTAGAGGCGTCCGAGCTCGGAGGCGGTGGGCATCTGCCCACCCCAGAAGAGAGGGCTGGAGTGCTGCCATGTCTTGGCGCGGTAGTCCTTGCCTTCCGGGTAGGCTCCGATCACCGGAGGCTTGCCCCATTTGACCGATACTCCGTAGTAGGCCACGAACGTGGAATCCTGGGCCGCAGAGCCGTATTTGCCGCGGCGTTTCAGGTTGTCGTCCGGTCCTTCGTTGTCCAGGAACATGTCCGCAGGCAGTTTGACCTGGTCAAGCAGGGGCTTTTCCCACGCGCCCCAGTTCAGGTTCAGAATAGAGGGCATGGCTTTGGAGAAAACATTCATGTCTGCTCCGGTGTTTGCGGTTAAATTCCCTGCTTTGCCAATTTGCTTGGGATCCATGATGCCGGAAACCATGACGATGGAGCCGAGTTTGTTGGAACTGGAGGAAAATTCGTCTGTATACTTGGTGCAGAGAACAACGCTGTTAGGCGTGTAATTGAGATCGTCCAGCGTTTCCGCAAATTTGATGGACATCATGGCCGTCCCCCTGTCTTCATAACCGCTGCCGGAAAGATACTGGTACTGAATGCCGTCAGCCTGGTTGATAGCATAGGAACTGACCTGTCCTGGGCTCTGGTCCCAGCCTTCCTTGAAAGCAAAGTTGTCCACGCGCACATCGTTCTTGTTTGCCTTGGATTGCGTGACCATGTTGCCGTGTTCGATCCGTTCGACGACGGGATGGGCGAAAATGACGATTTCGCCCGCTTTGAGCGTGGAAGGCTCCCCGGCTTTTCCTACCCCTCCTGACGTTAATTGCGACGTTTTCCGGAAGGAGGCTCCAAAGTCGGCAATCTGGCGGTTGTTATAGCCGTCGTTGGGGGAATACGGGGAAAAGGGTGATTCTGAGTAGGTGGCCGTAGAGGGATCCCAGTTTTCGATCAGATTGCCTTGCATGCGGCCATAATTATTGGTCTGCATGAGCGGCATGTAGCGGTGCTCTCCGAAGAAAGAGCCCCAGGGACCGCCTTCCGCTCCCTGGAATTTCATGTCCACGTTGTACGGGTTCCACCAGACATACACCGGGATCACGGAAACGCGCACGTCAATATGGCCTCCGCGGGCTCCGTGCTGGGCCTCGCGTTTGACGTACTGAATCCCTACGAAGGAGTAGAAGCGCAGCAGGATGGGATGGCGCATGTACGTGTAGCGGTTGTCCATCATTTCCATGTTTGCGGCGGCATCAGCCGCAATCAATGTGCTGGCGGAGCGGCCGTCCCATTGCAGGGCGGCGGAAGTGTCCTGGCCTTCCCTCTTCGTGGAGGAGTCCCACACGTTGGCCCACAGGTAGAGCTGGTTCCAGGAACCGATCGGGCGGTTCTGCTCAGTTGGGCTGCCGTCCTCTGACGTGTACGGGCGGAGGCCGATATCAGAGGTGTCTCCACGGAAATCTTCAGGCAGTTTTTCCTGTGAAAACATGATGTTCAGGTCTTTTTTCAATCCACCGAATTTAGAATCCGTCAAGAGACTGGAAGAAACCAGGGAGATGTCATGGTACACCTCTCCCAAGTCTTTCAGCCGGCCGTTTTTACTGTTAGCCAGTATCGTATCAAGGGAGATGAGTTTTCTGACTGTGGACATGTCGTTTCCGGAACTCGATGCCATCATGGAAGAAAGGTTGAGGGGCTCCAAATCAGGACCGGGCGTGTCCCACGTGGAGCGCATCACCGTCAGGGCATCCGTGCTTTCTTCCGAGGCATGCGGCATCAGGTTGATGCGCGCCTTCTGGTTTTCTCCCGTTACCCACCACGCAATGTATTTACGCACGCTGGAATTTCTTTTTAAGGCCAATGGTTTTGATGAATCGTCCACACGCACCATGCGGGCGTAGATTTCCTTTTGTCCTGGTTCTTGGCGCCTACGGGCGTTCCCACCGTGCCATGGTCCACCAAGGCGACACTGCGAAAATTCTGGTTGGTAAGGGAACGTTTGCCCAGCAGGCTTTTGCCCGCTTCCAGCGTGCTGAGCCTGCGCAGGTCCGGGTCGGAAATGAGCCAGCGGCGGAACATGGACTTTCTTCCCGTATCGTAGGTGGAAGAAATGTTCATGCCCTGGGAGTTAGTCTTGTTGAGCCAGGTATCCCAGCTGTTCCAGACGCCCAGGATGTACGGGGCGTTGCCTTCGCTGGCGCCGGAGGAAAGGATGCCCGAGTTGGCGGAAACGCGCTGGTCGGGTCCCAGCTCACACTGGAGCTGCCCGAGGGCCACTTCCAGGGAAAACCTGGCGAGGGATTTGGCCTCCGCGGCAAAGAGCTGTTTTTCGGAAATGCGGACCTGTGAGGATGCAATGGTAAGAAGGCCAACGCTGAGGAGGGCCAGGAGCATCATCAGGGTGATGGTGGCAATCAGGGCAAAACCCTTGCTTATATGTTTAAATCTTTGGGTTTGCGGAATTGTTCTTTTCATCGTAATTTTCCTGAAAATTATTAAAATCTATTATAAAAACTGGGAGACGCAAAGCTGCTGCCAATAGGTTTTCCGGCACGTCATATCAACATACAAAATAGTTCTTTCCGGGCAAGAAAAATAGTTCTCGTTTTGCAAGTAAAAACGTATCTCTAAAAAGAAAAGACCAAACGTGTTTTTGCATTCACACTCATTTAGTTTTATAGTCAATTAAAAGTAAACGGATTCTAAATCCGCTGCGTGTTTTTCTTTTTCTCAAAAAGCCAGGTTAAGAAATTGTCACAAACCCGTAGTAGACCTGGAGCTTCGTTTTTGGGATACCATGCGGTCAACGGCGCAGGACGCGCCATTTGACCGAACATGACTCCGCATCCAGCCGCCGCCGACCAGACCGCCGTAGAGGTGGATTCCCTGGATTTTTGTTATGGGAGCAAGCAATCCCTGTTCCATGTCACCATGAAGGTTCCCAGGAACCGGGTGACGGCGTTCATCGGCCCTTCCGGATGTGGAAAGTCCACGCTGCTGCGCTGCATCAACCGGATGAATGACCGCATTCCGGAGGCCCGCGTCACGGGCGGCTCCATCCGCATTGACGGGGTGGACGTGACTTCCCCGTCCCTGGACCCCATCCATTTGCGCCGGGAGGTGGGGATGGTTTTCCAGAAGTCCAATCCCTTCCCGATGACTATTTATGAGAACGTTTCCTACGGGTTGAAGCTGGCGGGGGTAAGGAACCGCGGCATTCTGGATGAAGCGGTGGAGGAAAGCCTGAGGCATGCCGCCTTATGGGATGAAGTGAAGGACCGCCTGCATGCTTCCGCCAACGGCCTTTCCGGGGACAGCAGCAGCGCCTGTGCATCGCCCGTTCCATTGCCGTGAAGCCTCGCATCCTGCTGATGGACGAACCTTGTTCCGCCCTGGACCCCATTGCCACAGTGCGGGTGGAAGAGCTGATGCACCGGCTCAAGGAGGAGTTCACCATCATCGTGGTTACCCACAACATGCAGCAGGCCACCCGCGTTTCCGACCTGACCGGTTTTTTCATGCTGGGAAGACTGGTGGAGTTTGATTCCACGGAGAAGATTTTTTCCAATCCTTCCATGAAAGAAACGGAGGATTATATCACGGGAAGATTCAGTTAACAGAGAGTTGTTTATGGTTTTTTCAAAGTTTACTTCCAGAAAGGGAGCCGGGCATTTTTCCCTTTCCTCCGGCGTTGTACGGAGGCTGGCCGCATCCTCCGCCAAAAGGAACAGCCTGCGCCGCCAGCACATTTTTTACCATGCCGGCAAAAGCGCCGCCAGTCATCAAGCCAATATTCCTAATCATGAATCACGACGCGCACACCCTGAGGGAGTTTGACGCCGCCCTTTCCTCCCTGAATACGCATTTGCTCCAGATGGCCTACAAGGCGCAGAGCGCTCTTGACCTGGCTGCCGCCGGGCTGCTGCAGCAGAATGAATCCGCCTCCAACCAGGCCATTGCGGAGGATGAGGAGCTGGATGAGCTGGAAATGACGGTGGACCGGGAAGGCCTGCATCTGCTGGCTTTTTTCAGTCCCGTAGCCTCCGATCTCAAGGTGGTGCTGGCTTCCATACGCATGTCTTCCATGTATGAACGGATCGGGGATGAGGCCGTGACGATCGCCAAGAGGGCCAACAAGCTTAACAAGCGCCCCCGCATCCGGGAGGCCGCCCAGGCGGACCCCGTTTACCGGGAGATGGCGGAGCAGTTCAGAGCGGTGAACAAGGCCGTCTCCTCCTGGGACGGGAAGGCTCTGGCGGAGCTGGTTCCCGCGCTGGAGACGCTGGCGGAGCATGCGGCGGCCATGACGGATATGTTCACGCGCCTGCCGGAACAGTATCAGGACAATCTGATTTCCGTGGCGGACCTGATTTTTGTGGGCCGTTCCATGGAACGCATGGCGGAAGGCCTGCAAAAGGTGGTGGCGGAAGCCCTTTATGCGGCGTCTTGACAGCGCACGCCTGAAAAGCTGAAAGATGGGGTTCCGGAGTTTGGCGCGCCGGAACATTTCCTGCCTTTCCCGCGCAGGGGACTGCGGATATGCCTTTTACCTGACGGTCCAGGTGATATTGCGCGTGGCTGACTGGCCGGGACGCAGGATGACGCTGGGGAAGTGGGGCGTGTTGACGGCATTGGGGAAGCCCTGGGCTTCCAGCGCGATTCCCTGGCGCGCCTGGGGCAGGTATTCCCCGGTATACACCTGGAGGCCGGGCGCGTCCGTCGCCACGATCAGGCGGTGGCGGGATTCCGGGTCCAGAAGGATGGCGGCGATTTTGTCGCCGGGTTCGGAATCCAGCACGTAGTTGTGGTCGAGTCCGGCGGCGGTGTCCGGATGGGCGGCGGAGTTGCGTTCTCCCAGCAGGGCTGCCTTCCGCAGGTCAAAGTCCGTTCCTTCCACGGGAAGGATGCGGCCGTCCGGAATGTTGGTGGCGTCCACCGGGGTGTAGGCGGAAGCCCGCACCTCCAGCGTCATGGAGTCAATGGTGAGCTTGCCGGAAAGGTTCCAGTAGGCGTGGTTGGTGAGGTTGACGATGGTGGCCGCGTCCGCGTACGCTTCCAGCCGGAGGTGGAGGGTTTCTTCCACCACGGTATAGGTGGCTACCACTTCCAGATTGCCGGGATAGTTTTCCTCCCCGTCTGCGGAGTGCAGGGTAAGCACCAGCGTGTTGCGCGTGGCTTCCTGCACCTGCCAGATTTTGCTGTCGAAGCCCTGCACGCCTCCGTGCAGGTGGTTGGGGCCGTTGTTGACGACCACGGAATGGGAGTCTCCGTCAATGGAGAACCTGCCTTTTGCGATGCGATTCGCGACACGGCCGCAAATCGCACCGCAATAACAGGTGTCTTTCAGCATGTCTTCAAAGTGCTTGGGCCCTACGATCATGTCCATGCCGTCCTTGACGACGGAGATGATGCGCCCCCCGTAGTTGCTGATGCGTACCGTCAGCTTGTCGGAAGACAGTTCAAACAGTTCTACTGGAGCGCCGCCGGGTAAGGTGCCGAAGATCATGCCGGTATGTAGCTGGTCAGTGAAGGAGGGCCAATTAGTAGGCCAGCACGCGGGAACCGTTGTTGCCGATGATCACGCGCACGCGCTGTCCGACCTGGATCGGGTTGTTCCTGCTGGCGACCTGCACGACCGTGTAGTTGCGGGTGCCGTTCCTTTTCTGGTCCAGGCGCACGGTGATGCGTTCCCCGGTCGTGTTGTTCACGGCCTTGTCAATCTGGTTGCCGGCGATGCCGCCCAGAATGGCGCCGCCCGCTGCCGTAGCGTACTTGGCGTTGCCGCCGCCGAACATGGCGCCGGTCAGGCCGCCCGCCACTGCACCGATGCCGGTGCCGGTATTGGCGTTATTGGCCTGGATTTTGACGTTTTCCACACTGGTGACCGTACCGGTATAGGTTTCCTGTGCGCCGCCGATTTCGTTCAGGTTGTAGGCGTTCGGGGAACCGAAGTTGGTGCAGGAGGTGATGGACAGCGCAATGGCCGCACAGCCGATGGTAAGAATGGAAGTCGTTTTCATGATGACAGTTTATAAAATGGGTTGAAGGTTCAAATCAAGTAATTTCATGGTCAACAGGGACGGACGGTTTTACGCCCACCCGGTGGAAAAACCCTTGCCGAAAGGGTTCGGCAAGGGTTCGCGTTCATTGTGATGGTTTCCGTGAGGTTAGGCCTTGGGAGCTTCTTCCTTTTTTGGAGCAGTCGCAGGGCTTTTCACCTTTGCTGCAGGGCTTGTCGCATTTTTTGTCGCACTTGCCTTCCTTGTCGCATTTCTTGTCGCACTTTTTGTCTTTCTTGCAGCACTTCTGAGCAGCGGGGGCGGAGGAATCGGCCGGAGCGGCGGCTTCCTGGGCGTAACCGTTGACACTGAATGCGAAAGCAAAGGCTGCTACAGCGAGGATCTTTTTCATATGATGATGTGTGAGGTTGGTGTTGTTGATGATAAACGGCACATAATCTGCCGTTCTACGACTGATAGAGTAACAGAGTTTAAGATTTGTTCAAAAAATGTGCAGTCAGCATGTTTTTTTTAGGGAGGTTTTCGATTCAACTGCGTTTTTTAAAACCGGGGTAAGTCTGACAGTGCCGCGGCGTGGACGGAGCGGCGGCTTGCATGGCCTGCCGTCTTAAGGCACGCTAAGAAACATGAGTTCAGCCAAGGAGCCTGTGACGCGCCGTTTCGGAAACGGTTTGACGGTTTTGATCAAGGAGGACAAGTCCCATCCCGTAGTGTCCCTTCAGTACTGGGTGGGCACCGGGTCCATGAATGAGGGCCACTGGCAGGGGAGCGGCCTTTCCCATTTGCTGGAACACCTGGTGTTCAAGGGGAACGGAGCATTATTCCGGGCAGGACCTGGCCCGCAAGGTCCAGGAACGCGGCGGCCACTGGAATGCCTATACCAGCGTGAACCGCACCGTGTATTATATAGACGGCCCTGCGGATTCCTGGCAGATTTTCCTGAACCTTCTGACGGAGCTGGTGTTTTTCCCCACGTTCCCGGAGGATGAACTAGAGCGGGAGAAGGGGGTGGTGCGCCGGGAGATGGCCATGTACGCGGACGATCCCGATTCCGTGGCTTACCAGCTTCTGATGCAGACATTGTATCTCAAGCATCCGCGCCGCTGGCCCGTGCTGGGGGAACCCGCCGCGTTTGACTGCCTGACGCGCCAGGACGTGCTGGATTACCATGCCAGCCGCTATGTTCCGAACAATGTGGTGCTTTCCATCGCGGGGGATGTGGATGCCGCGGAGATTTTTTCCCATCTGGAACTGCTGGTGGAAGATTTAAAGTCCCGCCCCCTGAACCGGGAGCTTATTCCCCATGAACCGCACCAGTTCGGTTCCCGCAGGGTGCGCAAGGAATTTGCCGTGCCTTATTCCAAACTGAACCTTGCCTGGCGCCTGCCCTGTTCAGGCCATCCGGATACGCCGGCTCTTTCCGCCCTGGCCAGCATCCTGGGCGGGGGCCGTTCCGCGCGTTTTTATGAAAAGTTCCACGACCGCCTGGGGCTGGTGTACAGCATTGAGGTGCATTCCAACCAGTCCGAGACTGACGAAGGGGCGTTCACCATCAGCATTGACGTGGACCGCGCCCAGCGTGACAAGGTGCGGGACCTGGTGCTCCAGGAACTGCGGAATCTGGCACAGGAGGATTTTACGGAGGATTTGAAGAGAGTTTGCAAGCAGACGCGGGTCAGCCGCCTGCGCCGCAGGAGTTCCGCCGCCGGAGTGGCCTCGGAAATGGGGGCGGACTGGTTCGGGGCGCGCAATTTGAACCTGTCTTCAGAATGGCAGGAAGCCATTGAACGGGTGACCACGGAAGACCTGCACCGCGTGTGCTCCACCTGGCTGTCCTCCCCGAATGTGACGGAAGTCAGCCTGGATCCCGTGGGCAGCAACGCCGCGGAGGAAGACGGTTCCGCCGCCGGGACGGAAACGGCCCTGAGCGAGCATGTGCTTGGCAACGGCATGAAGGTGGTGATTCGTGAGGACCACCGCCTTCCGCTGGCCTATGCCTGCCTGGCCTTCAAGGCCGGCTGCCGTGCGGAGAATGAAGATGACGCCGGGGTGACGGATTTGATGTCCGAATGCCTGCTGAAAGGGACCGCCACGCGTTCTGCAGGGGACATAGCGCGTTTTCTGGAGGACATCGGAGGGGCCATCAATACCTCCACAGGCAACAATTCCCTGAGCGTGGGCTGCCAGATTCTGGCGGAAGACCTGGATTCCGGACTGGAGCTGATGGCGGATGTGGTGATGAATCCCTCCTTCCCGGAGGACGCCTTCCTCCGGGAGAAGGAGTCCTTTGTGGCGGATGCGGAGGAGGATTTGGAAGATCCGCTTTCCGTGGCGTTCCGGCAGGAACGGAAGGTGGCCTACGGCCATGTTTCCTACGGGAATTCCCCGTCCGGCACGCCGGAGAGCCTTTCTTCACTGACAGTGCGGGACGTGAAGGAACAGTATGAACGCATCATCTGCGCCTCCAATGCCGTGATATGCATTTCCGGAGATGGCAGGAAGGAGGAGGTTCTCCCTCTTCTGGAAAAGCGTCTTGGCGGAATGAGGGCCGGAATGCCGCCGGTCCTGACTCCCACGCCCGCGCTGCGCGCTGGCCGGGAGGTGTCCGTGCTGGACAAGCAGCAAGCCGTGCTGGTGGTGGGAATGCCGTGCGTGGACGTGGCTTCCCGGAAATGGCGCAGGCGCTGCTGTTCCAGGCCTGGTGCAGTGACATGGCCGGTCCCGTTTTCACCAACATCCGGGAGGAAGCCGGGCTGGCCTACTATGCCAGCTCCTCCCTGTTCATCGGCATGGACGCCGGAGGCATCTGCTTCTACCTGGGCACCTCTCCGGAACAACTGGAGGAAGCCGGGCGGCGGCTGGAAAAGACTCTGGAGATGATTCATGAGCGCGGCATGACGGAAGAGGAGCTGGAACGCACCAAGGCGTCCGCCCTTTCCTCCCGCCTGCTGGCCATGCAGTCCAACGGAGCCCTGTGCCAGATGCTGGCTCTGGATATCCTGTTCGGGCTGCCCCTGGATGCGTTTGAACGGCAGACAGTCGCCATCAGGAACATGGAGCTGGACCAGGTGAACGCCTTTATCAAGAAGGTGCTGGACCCCGCGCAGCCGCGTTCCTGGTCCATCGTGCGTCCGCCCCTTTCCTGAGGAAGCGGGATAACGGAGCGGCTTTTGCTCCACCTCCCGTTTTTTGCCCTGTTGGCGGCCAGGTTCCACCGGGGCCTGGCCTGCCTGCCGCAAAAGTGGGAATCGGCGTTCCGCCCGGGAATGAGGGCCTTCCGGTCCTCATCAAGTGCGGCTGCGGGAGAAAGGGAAGAAAGCCCAGCTTTGCTTCGGACGGACGTAAATGCGAAAGGCGGGAGCCTTCCGCTCCCGGATGGGAGTTTTCCGTCTTTACCGGTTTTTCAAGCGGAGTATTCCTCTTTTTCTGCCGGGCTGCCCTGCCACCGGGCGTAAAAAAGCCGTTCCCTCGCGCAGGAAGGAACGGCTTGATGAAAAAATGAGGTTCGCGGTTTTAACCGATTTCCGTGCGGCCCAGCAGGTGGGCGCCTTCTTCCATGGCGAGGCTGCGGGTCTTCATGTCCCCCGACGACGCGGGCCTGCTGCTTGAGTTCGCAGCGGTCGGAGGTGACCTTGCCTTCTACGTTGCCGTAGATGCGCACGTCTCCGGCGGTGATGTCGCCCTTGATCTGGGCGGTTTCTCCGATGGTGACTTTTCCCTTGTCGGAAATGATTTCACCTTCGATTTTGCCGTCGATGTGCATGTCGTTCTGGAAACGGATGGTTCCCTTGATTTCAATGCCGGAGGCGAGGAAGTTTGTTACGTTGTCTGTCATTGTCGTAAAATGGTTGGGGATGGATGGTTCTGGCTCAGATGGTCATGATGTCCTTTTCCTTGACGGCCACCAGCTCGTCAATGTCCTTCACGTACTTGTCCGTGAGCTTCTGGATCTGCGTTTCCAGATCGCGCTGGCCGTCTTCCGTGACGATGTTGTCCGCCTTGAGCTTTTTGGCGGAGTCCATGCCGGCCTTGCGGGCGCCGCGTACGCGCACGCGGGCTTCTTCCGCCTGGGATTTGACAAGCTTCACGAGGTCCTTGCGGCGTTCTTCCGTGAGGGCGGGAATGGGCAGGCGGATGGAGCGGCCTTCCACCAGCGGGTTGAGGTTCAACTTGCTTTCATTGATGGCGCGGCCGATGTCATGGACGGTGCTCGGGTCAAAGGGCTGGATGAGGATGAGGCGGGGTTCCGGCGTGCTGATGACGGCCAGGCCCTTCAGCTTCATGACGGAGCCGTAGCTGGAGACGTGCACGTCCAGGTTTTCAACGAGGCCGGGGAGGCTTTTCCCGTGCGCACGCCGGAGAATTCCTGTTTGGCGAAGTCCACGGCCTTGAGCATGGATTCCTCCGTTTCCAATATTAATGTTTCTGCGTCCATGATTGTGGTGGGTGCTAAGTGTTTTTTGTAGGTTGGAAAAGGGGCGTGCGGAGTTCAGCTGATGGTGGTGCCGATGGGTTCCCCGAGCAGGGCGCGCGTGATGTTGCCCGGCGTGTGCATGTCGAATACGATGATGGGCTTCTTGTTGTCCATGCACAGGGTGAAGGCCGTGGAGTCCATCACCTTGAGCTGACGTTCCAGGCATTCCTGGTAGGAAATGGCGTCAAAGCGCTTGGCGTCGGAAACCTTCTTGGGGTCCGCATCATAAACGCCGTCCACGGAGGTGGCCTTCATGACCACTTCCGCATTGATCTCGCTGGCGCGCAGGGCCGCCGTAGTGTCTGTGGAAAAGAACGGATTGCCGGTGCCGGCGGCGAAGATGACGATTTTTATTGTTGTCCAGGTAGGTGCGGGCTTTCAGGCGGATGAAGGATTCCGCCACGTTTTTCATTTCAATGGCGGACTGCACCACGCAGGGGGACTCCCGCGCGTTCCAGCGCGCTTTGGAGAGCCAGGGCGTTCATCACCGTGGCGAGCATGCCTACGTAGTCCGCCGTGGCGCGGTCCATGCCGCGCACGCTGGCTTTAGCCCCGCGCCAGAAGTTGCCGCCGCCCACGACCAGGATCTGCACGCCGGCGCGGTGCGCCTGGGCGATTTCTTCAGCAATGCGGGCGACGATTTCCGGGGAAATGTTGTCCATGCTGCCGGGGCTGCGCAGGGCTTCTCCGCTGAGTTTCAGGAGGATTCTTTGATAGGCGGGTGCGGATGTGTCAGACATAGATGCGGATTTTACGCAGACAAGATTGAAATTTCACGGGGCAAAAAGAAAGCAAAAAGAGAGCACCTACTGATTTTTCTCCGCCGTGCCGGAGATTTCCACCTGGATGGGGCTTCTGCTCTCCAGACTGCGGGTGGGGAAGGGGAAGGAAATGCCCTCTGCCGCAAAGCGGTGCTTGATGTCGTGGGCAAGCGTTTTCTGGCAGTCCAGAAAGTTGTCCTTCAGGCACCAGGCGCCGATTTTGAATCCCAGGGAGGAATCCTGGAATCCGGTGAACATGATGACGGGAGCCGGGTCGTCCAGGCAGAGCTTGTTCTGTTTGACCACTTCCTGCAATATGCTCACGACGTGTTCAATGTCGCAATTGTAGTCCACGCCCAGGTCCAGGTCACAGCGGCGCGTGGAAAAGCGGGTGATGTTGCTCACCGGGTTTTTGATGATCATTTCATTGGGTATGCGGACCATGGTGTTGTTCGGCAGCCGGAGCTGGACGGACATGAGGTTGATGGAGTCCACATTGCCGGTGATGCCGCCCACTTCAATCATGTCCCCCAGGTTGATTTGCTTTTCCCCCACCAGGAAGAGGCCGCTGATGATGTTGGACAGGGAAGTCTGGGAGGCGAAGCCGACCGCCACGCCGATGCACGAGCCATTTTCCATTCCCCTGCAGGACTGGCGGACGTATAAACCAGATAAAATTTCAGGGAACCGTCCGGGCCTTTCTTGGCCGCTTTTGATTTATTGGAAAAGTCATACAGCTCTCCCGCCTGGTTCTTCCAGATTCCGTTTAACAGCTGGTCCACCGGTCTGCCCTCGGAATTGAATGGCTTCATGTAATTGTGGATGGCGATCGCTTCCTCCATGCTTCCCTGCTGGGCCAGCTGCTTCTGCCTTTTTTTCCACGGCGGCCAGATATTTCCGGGTTAACGGCTGGCACGCCTTGGAGTATTCCGTCAGGAATTCCTGATGCAGGTTGTTCAATCCGGCTCCGGTGATTTGATGATGTTTTGCCTGCCGTCTTGCAGGGTGAGCCAGTCAGTACTGGAGTCCTTGTAAATTTGAATGATGGTGGAGTCGTCTTTTTTAACCCAGATGCGCAGGGGCTCCCCGGTGAAGACCACTATTTCCCGGGGAGGATTTTCCGGGGTCCGCCCACTGGTCCTGGGGGCTGGAATGCTGTTTTGTTTAACGTCTTTTTGAGAACCGCCTCAGCCCGGCATCCAGAAACTGCGTGAATTCGTTGCTGTCCCGTTCTTTTTCCACGCCTTTCCTATGAAGAAGAACAGGTCGATGGTGTTGGAAGAAGGCGGAGAGAGAATATCTTTTTGATGTTTTGAAGAACGGATTGAATCTGTTTGGCTTTTTTCAAAGTCGGATTGATTGACCGCCTGCTGCTGGAGGGCGAGAAGTTTTTTTGAAAATGCGGGAAGAAGAGCTTCCCCGCGCCTGCATTTTTGATAGGGCTGTTTCAAGGTCCCTGATGTTTTCAGGCGCTTGGGCATTGCGGCCCAGACGGAGCCTGCAAGGGCAGAAATCAACAGGAAAGCCGGCATGAAGTAGTTCATTCCGGGTAAATTAGAACGGAAGGGTTCGTTGTCAATACTTATATGTTAGAGAGAAAAGCGGCAAAAGGCCGTTCCCGGAAAAAAGGGAACGGCCTTGAAATATTGCCGGGGCAGCTTACTTGCTGAGGTAGGAGGCCACGCCTTCGTGGGACGGGGTCATGGCCGCTTCACCCTTGTGCCAGCCAAGGGGGCAGACTTCTCCGTACAGTTCGAAGTGCTGGAGGGCGTCTACCACGCGGATGGCTTCATCAATGGAGCGTCCCAGCGGGAAGTCGTTGATGAGCTGGTGGCGGACGATGCCGTCCTTGTCGATCAGGAAGAGGCCGCGGTAGGCGATCAGTTCCCCGTTGACTTCCACGTTGCCGTCTTCGTCAATTTCCTCGTCTCCGGCCAGAACGCCGTAGTCGGCGGAAATGGTCTTGTTGATGTCGGAAACGATGGGGTAGCTCACGCCCTGGATGCCGCCCTGGTCACGGGGGGTGTTCACCCAGGCCCAGTGGGAGAATTCGCTGTCCGTGGAGCAGCCTACGACGGCCACGTCACGCTTGTCGAATTCGCCCAGGGCTTCCTGGAAGCCGATCAATTCAGTGGGGCACACAAACGTGAAGTCCTTCGGGTAGAAGAACAGGATCACGTACTTTTTACCCTTGAACTGGTCAAGACTGAAATCCGGTACGATGGTACCGTTTACAACTGCGTTTGCACTGAAATGAGGTGCCGGTTTTCCTATGAGGAGCATGGTCGGTTTTTTGGTTTGGTTCTAAAAGAATGATTCCAAAAAACGAACGAAAGTCAAGTGGCAATGATGCCTTCTCTGTGGCAAAAGGGCCTGTTTTCTCTTGAAAATGAAGCTTTTTTGTCAGTATTGCCTGCATGTCATCCTCAAAGGCGCAACAAGACGAGTGGTCCGGCAAAATTGGCGTGATTCTTGCTGTGGCCGGAAGCGCCGTGGGGCTGGGCAACTTTCTGCGTTTTCCGGGGCTGGCGGCCCAGTACGGCGGGGGCGCCTTCATGGTGGCGTACGGTCTCATGCTGGTGCTGGTGGGCGTGCCCGTGGCATGGGCGGAGTGGTCCATCGGGCGGCGCGGCGGCCAGATGGGAGCCCACTGCGCCCCCGGCGTATTCTGGTACCTGACCAAGGGGTCCAGGCTGTGGAAGTTCCTGGGGGTGCTCGCGGTTCTGGGCCCTTCCTCCGTGGCCTTTTACTACATGGTGGTGGAGGCGTGGTGCTGCGGCTATTTCTGGAAGATGCTGACCCAGCCGGAGGTATTTGCCACGGCTGAGGGAACGGCGCAGACCTTTTTCAGTTTCACGGGGATGTACGGGGACGGGAGCGCCCTGCTGTCTAACAACGGGCTGCTCTGGATCGTCGGTGGGGTCATCCTGCTGAACCTGGGAATCATTTACCGGGGCATCAGCAAGGGAATCGAGATGTTTTCACGCTGGTTCATGCCGATACTCCTGCTGATTTCCCTGGTGCTGCTGGTGCGCATTTTGTGCATCGGCACGCCGGACCCATCCTATCCGGACCGCAGCATTGAGCAGGGGCTGGGGTATATGTGGAATCCCAGCAAGGTGCTGGTGGAGGAGCAGGACCGGGACAGCGGGGAGTGGAAGACGGTTTCCATGGTGTCCGCCTCCCACCGGGGGGCCATGGATGAAGCCGTGCGGCAGGTGGAAATGTCCGGCGGAACCCGCAGGCTGACCGAGGTGACGTTGTGGGACGGCCTGAAAAACATTGAACTTTGGATAGCGGCGGCCGGGCAGGTGTTCCTGAGCCTTTCCGTAGGGACGGGGCTGATCCTGACTTATGCGAGCTACGTCAGGAAGAAGGAGGACATCGCATTGAGCGGCCTTTCCGCGGCCGCCTCCAACGAGGTGTGCGAGGTGGGCATTGCCGGCATGATGACGGTGCCTGCCGCCGTGGCGTTCCTGGGGGTGGCCGGAGCCGCCGGGCAGGGAACTTTTGCGCTGGGGTTCATGGTGCTTCCGCAGGCCTTTGCCAAGATGGGCTCCAGCGTGATCTTCGGCAGCCTGTTTTTCCTGCTCCTGACCGTGGCGGCGGTTACCAGCTCCATTTCCATGATGCAGGTGGGCCTGTCCTTTATTGAAGAGTTCATGGGGTTGAAACGCAAGATGGCCGTGGTGGTGCAGGGTTTTTCACGGCCACGGGCACGCTGATCGTCGCCTGGTACAGCGGCAACCTGCTGGCGATGGATACGTATGATTTCTTCCTGGGCACCCTGTGTTTCTTTGTAAGCGCCATGGTGATGATGATTCTGTTCTCCTGGAAGCTGGGAGTGGACCGGGGGCTGATGGATCTGGAAGACGGTTCCGTCATCCGCATTCCCAGAATCTACCGCTTCATCATGAAGTTCGTGACGCCCACGCTGCTGCTGGCGATTTTCCTGACCTGGCTGGCCCAGAACATCTGGGTGAAGCAGGCCGCCCCCATTGAAGCGCTGGGACGCGGGGAGCATGGCGCAGTTATTCCGATGGGCTTTCTGGCGGCCTACACCCTGTTCCTGCTCTTTATCACCATGGCGTCCGGAAGGCACAAGGTGTACCACAGCCCGCGGTAAGCGGGGGAAAACCGGCGCGGATGTCCGTTTATCCGTGGCTTGCGGCAGCCGGAGGTCCAATCCGGAGGCTTGACCGCCGCCGGATTTGATATAGTCTGTTACCATGTCCAGAATGAGGAGGATACGCAGGAAAAAAGCCCCGTGCCGGAGGCATTTGGAAAAAAGCTGTTGCTGTGGGGCGTGCTGGGGGCTCTGGTGCTGGCTGTGGCGGCGGTAGCCGGCTCCTACCTGTATGTCAGGTCCTATTTGAAGAGTGACGATTTTTTAACCATGCTGGGGCAGTCCGCCGTTGACGACATGAATGTGGATGCCGCCAGGATAGCCCCGCTGGACTGGGACGGTTCCGGCATCCGGTGCGACGGCGTGACGATGGAAGGGCATGAGTTCTTAACCTCCCTCCAGGCAAAAAACATTGAAACGGAGTTCAGCCGCTGGGATTTGCTGAAGCGCGCCTTTGTGATTACCTCCGTGAATATTGCGGAGCTGAAGCTTCAACTGTCCCCGGCGCCCTTCCGTTTCCGGGAAAAAGGAAGAGGGACCCAGGAGCTGGGTGGAAAAGAATATCCTGCCGGATACGTTCCGCCTGGAAAAGGGGAGCATTGATTCCCTGTCCGTCTCCTACGGTGTTCCCGGCAGGCTGTACGCCCTGAACGGACCCCGTGTGGAGAGTACCCATGATGCCGGGTCCAGCCAGTACAAGTTTGACGTGCAGGGGGGCAGGCTGCTCCTTCCTTTCAAGGGCTGTCCGGAGTTTTCCCTGATGTCCGGCACGGCGCAGTTCAACCATTCCAGCAGGCGGGTGAACGTTCCCTCCTGCCGCCTGACCACGGATGCCGGCGGCTATGTGGACATCAAGGGGGACTGGGACGGCCTTTCCTCCTCCTGGACGGCGAATATGGTGGTGAACAGCGTTCCCGCCTCTTCCATCCTGGAGAATGACTGGAAGAAGCATGTCCAGGGCAGTGTGAGCGGCGGGGTGGACCTGCGCGGCGGCCGGGACGGCGTGACGCATGTGGCCGGGCTGGTAAGATTGCAGGACGGGATGCTGACCGGGCTTCCCGTCCTGGACAGGCTGGCCCTTTTCTGCGGTTCTTCCAGATTCCGCCAGCTCCCCCTGCACAAGGCGTCCGCCCAGAAGCCGCCTGGCATGTCTCCGACATTCTGGTGGAGAGCGAAAATCTGGTGAGGGTGGAAGGCTGGCTGGAAATCGGAAAAGGAGGCGAGCTTAACGGAAGGTTGCAGGTGGGCCTGCGGTCCGACGGCCTGTGGAGCGCCCTGCCGGGCTTTTCCGACGTGTTTTCCGCTTCCCGCCAGGGGAGCCGGAGGCAATCTGGTGTGGGCCAATGTGAACATTGGCGGCACGCTGGACAACCCGTCGGAAGACTTGTCCGCGCGGCTTATCAAGGCGGCGGGAGACCGCCTGACGGAGATCGGCATGGGCAAGGTGGCGGAAGTGGCGGACGTCGCGTCGCGCCTGCTGAACAAGGGGGCCGGGGAAGGCAGGGGGAAGGATGGCACGGAAAAGGGTAACGGGGGGTTCAGGATTCCGGCCGCAGACCAGGTTCCCGCTCCCGTCATGCCCCAGCTTCAGGACGCCGCGGAGAAGGGGCTCAAGACCGGGAGCGACCTGATGAACGGATTGATGAATTTGTAACCTGATTTTTCCAGATGAAACTTTATCCCTACCAGACGGTGCAGGCAGTGGCCGTTATTGCGGAGCGCATCGCGGATACGGCTTTCCGCGCCACCCTGCCGAACGGCAAGACTACTGTGGCTTTTGTGGAGAAAAAGAACGCTCCGTTAAGAGATGTGCTCAAGCCGGGCGACCGGGTGAACGTGACGATTTGCCCGGCGGATTTTGACCGCGCCCGCGTGGACGGCCTGGCGGAATGACGGGGGATTGAGGTTGAAACGGCATATTTCAAGCTGTTTTCATTCCCCTCCTCATATTTGGGAACGTGGACTTTTTGGCACACGGCGGGGGTACGTTTGTGCAGATCCATTTTATTTGCGGGATGGATTCTGCCATGCGGGCTCCGTGGCCCCTTCCTCCGGATTTTTATTCTGTTTTTAGCCGTTATGGCATTTTCATGTGGAAAGGCATATCCATTTTCCCACCGTTTTAAAGCGTCTGAGGATGTTGAATACAAAGACTGAAACAGCAAAGACAAGAACTGGTTCAAAGAATTTCAGGATGGAGTGCAGCGTGCTGTTTTCAATGCTGGCGGGTATGCTGTGATAGAATAGCATAATGCCTATGGGGTGGAAGACATAGACGAAAAAGACGGAAGGCGCCAGGCTGGATAGTTTAGTAGCCGTTCCCGGAGATAGCCGGGTGCAGGCTATGGCGCATACCATGGGGAAAATGACCATGAAGATGTTTTGGACGGATATCAATATGAGGGCGGCATGCTGGCTGTCTCCGGCATCCTGCATGGCGTATTTGCCTACTGCGGCGCACAGCAGCATTACCAGCGTCAAGGATGAAACAAGGGCAAGGTGCTCGCAAATCCATGCGTGAAGACGGATGATGCGCTTCCTGCGCGCGCAAAAATACCAAGCAGGAACCAGGACATGCCGTACGCTCCCTGTGCTTTAAATAAAAAGGGGATGCCATCTAAACCCGCATGGTAAATTAATTCGGGAATGACGGTAAATAACAACAGTGCCGCATCATTCAATTTACTTAACAGAGGGCTGACAAGGCTTAACAGCAGCAGTTCCCTCAAGAACCACAGTATTCCGTAGGCGGGGAAGGTGTTGAAGATATTACAGCCGAAAACGGCAACCATGTTGGCATAGATGGCATGAAGATTGAATTTGAAGTAGATCAACGCTCCAATCAGGCACCAGAGAAGATAAGGAATGAACAGTTTGAGAAAACGGCTGTAATTGAGCGCCTTTTTACTGTCCTGCTTAATAAACAAGGCTGAAATGAAAAAGAAAACGAAGACGGACCAAGCGCCTATTATATTATCGCTGAAATAGTTCCATACATTGGCATGGGATGCTATAATACACAGCATGGTGAGTACCCGGCAGATGTCAATCCAGACAATACGCCCGTGAGATTTAATCTGCTGTGTATTAATGAATTGGTTGTCAGCGATGTTGCTACATGCGTGACTGATTGTTTTCAAAGGGAGTCCGGGTTTGTTTTTAGAGCGTTTTCAAAGGGCCGTCCTGCCTTCCAGCGCTTTCATCAGCGTCAGCGTGTCCGCATGGCTGAGGCCGGCGCCGGCGGGCAGGCCCTGGGCGGGGCGGGAAATCTTGCAATCCAGTTCTTTGAGCAGGTGGTGGAGGTAGGTGGCCGTGGCTTCCCCCCTCCACGTCGGACCCCGTTGCCAGAATGACTTCACAGCCCGGCTGCCGGGTGACGCGTTCCACCAGGGACTGGATATTGAGGTCTTCCGGCTCCACGTCGTCCAGCGGGGGAGAGCTTGCCGCCCAGGCAATGGTACAGCCCGCGGTAGGCGCTGCTGCGCTCAATGGGAATGACGTCCGTGGCCTGTTCCACCACGCAGATGAGGCGGCTGTCCTGTTCTTCATCCCGGCAGGCGGCGCAGAGTTCTCCGGCGGTGCTGAAAAAGCCGCAGACGGGGCACGGCGTGACGTGTTCCGCCGCCTCCGATGGTGCGGGCAATCGCCTCCGCTTCCCCCATGTGCCCCTGGAGCATCCACAAGGCCATGCGTTCCGCTCCGCGGGTGCCGATGCCCGGAAGCTGCTTGAGGGCGGTTACCAGTTCAAGCACGGGAAGGGGATAGTCCAGATTATTCATGAGTGGGAGGATGTTCGGAATGATGCGGGCCGGGTGACGGCTGGGGCCACAGGATGGCGAGCGCACCCGCGCTCCCCGCGGAGAGCAGGCACGGAACGGCGTTGAAGAAGATGCCCCACAGCCCCAGCACCGGGGTAAAGCAGGCCAGCAGAAGAAGGAAGGCGGCCAGAACGGCCGTTTTACGGAGTGTTCCGCGGATCAGGATCAGGTCGTAAACCAGGGCCAGCGTCAGCGCAATGCACAGCAGGAAGCCCATGCCGGGGGAGAGGGCCGGAGCATCTGCAGCCAGCAGAAACGGAGCGGAGGCCATGGCTCCCTTCAGGGCTTGCGCCCAGGCGGGGGTGACGCCCAGGGAATACAGCACCACGATCAGGATGATCCCCGCTACGGAGAACAGGGCCCACCGCATGAGCAGAATGTCCTGGTGCGTTTTGGAAGGCATGGCTGTGAAATGAAGAAGGCGGAAGCGCGATGGCTGCGGTGGACACAAACATCAGCGCTTCCGCCGGGAAGGGGTTTCCTGAAAGGGTCAGGCGAATCTCTTCACGATGACGGAGGAGTTATGCCCCCCGAAACCGAAGGAGTTGCTCAGGACGGCGTCCACTTTGGCCTCGCGGGCCTTGTTGGGCACGCAATCCAGGTCGCATTCCGGGTCCTGGTTGTCCACGTTGATGGTGGGCGGGATGATGTTTTCCTGCATGGCCATGAGGCAGGCTGCCAGTTCCACGCCGCCGGCGGCGCCCAGAAGGTGGCCGGTCATGGATTTGGTGGAGCTGATGAGCAGCCCGTTTTTGGCGTGGTCGCCAAAGACGGCCTTGATGGCCTTGATTTCGCAGATGTCCCCCGGGGTGGAGGTGCCGTGCGTGTTGATGTAGTCAATGTCCTCCGGCTTCATGCCTGCGTGTTCCAGGGCCATCTGCATGCAGCGGGCGGCGCCGCGGCCTTCCGGGTCCGGAGCGGTGAGGTGGTGGGCGTCTGCGGAGATGCCGTAGCCGACGAGTTCCCCGTAAATCTTGGCGCCGCGTTTCTGGGCATGTTCCAGCGTTTCCAGAATGACGACGCCGGAGCCTTCGCCCATGACGAAGCCGTCGCGGTCCACATCATACGGGCGGGAGGCGCGCTGGGGTTCGTCATTGCGGGAGCTGAGGGCTTTCATGTTGCTGAATCCGGAGACGCCCGTAGGCAGGATGGTGGCTTCCGCGCCGCCGCAGACCATGACGTCCGCATCGCCGAATTTCATGATGCGCCAGGCTTCCCCGATGTTGTGGTTGGAGGTGGCGCAGGCCGTGACGATGGACATGTTCGGGCCGCCGAATCCGTATTCCATGGAGATGAGGCCAGAGGCGATGTTGCTGATCATGTACGGGATCATGAAGGGAGACACGCGGGCCGGCCCCTTGAAAGAAGCGTGGCGTGCTGGCTTTCCAGCGTGCCGAGGCCGCCGATGCCGCTGCCCACCATGACGCCTATGCGGGTTTTGTCCTCCGCTTCCAGATCCATTCCGGAGTCCTTGAGAGCCATTCCGGCGGCGCCCATGGCAAAGTGCGTGAAGCGGTCCACGCGGCGGGCGTCCTTGGGCGTCTTGAAATACGGGGTGGGATCGAAATCCTTGACTTCACCGGCGATTTTCGTGGAGTAGTCGGTGACATCCATGGACTTGATGGTGTCAATGCCGCTGCGGCCAGCCTTCATGGCTTCCCAGGTGGATGCAAGATCATTGCCCAAGGGGCTGATCACTCCGATGCCGGTGATAACAATTCTGCGGTCGGTCATAATAAGTGTGAGTGGTTGCAAATAATGCTTGAGTCAGAATAGGCGACATTACAGGAAAGTCAAGCTAATCCCCCCCGTTCCCCAGTGCGGGGCGAACGGGGAATGCGGAAGGGGCTTTCCTGCTGGGGGACAAGGGCTTTCCGGATACGGGCGTTCCCTGTTCCGCCGCGGCGGAGCCGGTCCCGCGAACGGATTTCAGGATAAATTCCACAATGGGAGCCGGGTCCGGCAGGCTGTGGGGATGGTGGCCTGCTCCCGGTTTATGGATCACCCGGATGCTGCCGCCCATGGCGCGGTATTTCCGTTCCACTACGGCCATGTTCTCCTCCAGGGGCACCACGTTGTCCGCGTCCCCCACCACGGCGAGCACCGGAATGCGCGCGTTGGCGAGCGGCGCCAGCCTGTTGACGGGGCTCAGCTTTCCGCTCAGGACTTCCTGTTCTGTAGCGCCGTAAACGTCCAGCAGGCGGAGCCAGTCTTCCGGGGATCCTGTTCCCTTCCCCCTGCCGCCGGGCCAGCTCGCCACGTCGCAAACGGGGGCGTCCGCATAAATGGCGGCCACCCGGCCGGGATGCAGGGCCGCCCAGTTGAAGGAAAAGAGGCCTCCGCGGCTGAACCCTTCCAGCACCGTTTTTGGAGAAAGGCGGTAGTCCCGGACCAATGTTTCATAAAACCGGTCCATGATGTCCATGGCTGCGGGCGCGCCGTACATGTTCTGCACGTCCACGTAAGCCACATGAAACCCTTCCTTGAGCAGGGCTATGTCCGCCTGCGGCTCGTTCCCGAAGAATTCCTGCCGCCAGATCCACGGCCTGTTTTCCGCCGGGGTTTTGGGGAGAACGAGGGTGGCGTTCCTGCCCGCTACCTTGAAGTGAAGGGACGGGAAGCCGTGCCATTCCGAGACGGCCACTCCCTCCCGGATGCAGGGAAGAACGGAAATCGGAACCCCCTTCGGGATGCCGGGGCGGCGGTGGCCCGTTTCCGTCAGCCACGCCAGCTTGTACAGGTTGTGGCGCTCCAGGGCTTTCCTGAACTCGTCCCCTTCCGGAAAACGGACGCGGACGGGCAGCGGAGGATGGAGGCGAGGGAGGCCAAATGGCCCTGGCAATCATGAAGTGGCCCTCCTGCCCGGGATGGACGCCGTCCCCGGCGTAAATGAAGCGGGGATTCCTTTTCTTCGCTTCCCGGATTTGGCGGCCCAGCTCCGGGCGCATGTCCACAACCTTCCAGCCGTCCTTTTTACGGCTGGCGAGCCATGCGGCATAAGTGTCCAGCACCTGGTTGTAACGGGCCGCATCCTTTTCCGGGGTATCCGCCATATAGGGAGGCGGCGTGATGGCGATGAATTGGGCCCCGGCGTCTTCCACTCTTTTTTTCAGCCGTTCCATGCCTTGTTGATAGGCCTGGAAGCCTGATTCGGAAAAGGGCTGCATCATGCCGTCGTTCATCCCATAGCAGGCAATGACGAGGGTGGGCGCGTATTTGGAGAGAATGGAATCCAGGCGGTCATGAAGGCACGGGCGGGGGAAGGCGCCCCCGGCGTGGCCCGGTTCCGACAGGCCGGAGACCGTTTCACTGGGGAGCGCCATGCTGACGATTTCCGCGTGCCGGTAGGCCGGAGTCTGCCGCAGGGCCGCTTCCACCAGGGCAGGCCATTGTCCGGAATAGGGGATGCTGTCCCCCAAAATGGCGATTCTGGGCTCCCCGCCCATGGCGTGCGCCAGGAAAAGGGCCAGCAGGACCGGGATGATGCGCAGGGTGGTCATTCTCATGATACCACATTACGCAGGCGCGGGAATGAATGTTTCAGAGGAGCGTTTCTTCCGGAAAATAGAATTTTCCCGGAGCTTTTATCCGGTTCCCGGCTTTTCCGTCCGGTCCTTTTTTCCGTGCCGTGCGCGTCAATGGGGGCTGTTCGCCATGGCCGGCTGCGGCGCAGCCTGGAATTCCCAGGGAAAGGGGAATTGACGCAGTAGCGCGTGTTTTTCGGCGTCAGGCGTTCTCCGGTGAAGATGTGCCCCAGATGGGCTCCGCACCGGGCGCATGTGATCTCCGTGCGCCGCCCCTGGCCTGCGTTGATGCTTCTGACGGCGTCCGGCAGGGAATCGTCAAAGCAGGGCCAGCCGCATCCGGCGTCGAATTTGTCTTCCGACCGGAACAGGGCTTCCCCGCACTTGCGGCAGCCATAGGTGCCTTGTTCAAAGAAGCTGACGAACTGCCCGGAAAAGGGCGGTTCCGTTCCCTGGTGCTCAATGATGCGCTTTTCCGTTTCCGTGAGGGGACGGCGCGTTCGGGATGGGCCGGGATCAGGCACGCCCTGGGAGGCGGGAATTCCGCCGTCCACAGCCATGACGCCTGCCACCCCTTCCGCAATCGTTCCCATCCATGATGCCCAGTGTCTACGTTCTTCCTGATTCATACGTACCTATGACCAGGTTGGAGCGGATTTCGCTCATTCATACACCAATATCTTGTGGATAAGGTTGATTTTAAGGGGAGAATACTAAAAATATGGGAGTCTGTGGGAGGATTAGTACTCTAAATCCAGCCAAAGCTGCTCCCAGATTCCTTGCCGCTGTTCTTCCTGGGGGTGGGAGACGGACAGCCCCAGAAGGCGGAACGTGCGGTCCCCGGAATCCAGGTCTTCCATCAAAGTCCGGGCCAGGGGCAGGATGTCCTCCTTCTCCGTCAGGGAATCCGGAACGGTCATGCAGCGGGACTTCTGGACGAAGTCCGGGAATTTAACCTTCAGGGTAAGCGTGTTGCCCCGGAAGCCGGAGCGCGCCAGGCGCCCCGTGAGCTCTTCCACCAGCAGGGGAAGGTGTTGTTCCAGGGCCTCCGCCCTGGTGACGTCTGTCCGGTAGGTTTCTTCACAGCCCACGGATTTGCGGATGCGGGAAGGTTCCACGGGGCGGTCGTCCATGCCGCGGGCGAAGTTGTAGAAGATCCCCCCTATCTTGCCGAAATGGCGGAGCAGGAAATCCAGGCTGCGTTCCCGGAGCTGCGCCCCGTTGGTGATGGAGAGGGCGCGCATGCGTTCGGCGGTGGCGTGGCCGACGCCCCAGAAGGCCTCAATGGGGAGGCGCGCGATGAATTCCTCCGCGCGGGAGGGATGAATGGTGAACAGTCCGTCCGGCTTGCGGTAGTCGGAAGCGATTTTTGCCAGGAATTTATTGTAGGAAACGCCAGCGGAAGCCGTCAGATGAAGTTCCTGCCTGATTTCCCTTTTGATGCGCCGTGCAATGTCGACGGCCAGCGGAATGCCCGGCTTGTTTTCCGTGACGTCCAGAAAAGCTTCATCCAGGGAAAGGGGTTCCACCAAGTCCGTGTAACGGTGGAAGATGGAGCGTATCTGCGCTGAAACGGATTTGTACACGTCCATGCGGTTGCGGGTGAAAATCAGCTTGGGGCAAAGCTTCATCGCCTTCATGGAAGGCATGGCGGAACGCACGCCGAAGCGGCGCGCCTCATAGCTGGCCGCCGCCACCACGCCGCGCATCTCCGGTCTTCCTACGGCGATGGGCTTGCCGCGGTACTCGGGATGGTCGCGCTGTTCGATGGATGCGTAAAGGCATCCATGTCCACATGGATGATTTTTCTCTGTTTCATGGGTGCGCTTCATGATCCCGGTTAAAGCGGAAATCATGAGGAAAGGAGCGGCCGCATCATAACGCGATTTGCCTGCCAAGTCCAGTTGGACAGGGTAAAGAAAGGCTTGAAAATGAAAGAAAGGGAGGTTTTTGGAAAAGGCGGCGATTTTGAATGAAACGGTTTGGAAGAAGGTGGTTGAGCACCGGAATTTCCAGAGGAAAATGGAGCGCCGTCAGACAAATAGGGAAAGTATCTCTTTCTCCGGTCGCGCCGTGCTGAAAGGAACTTCTCTTCTTCCTAGTCCGGAGATTCGTTTTTTGCCGGGAACCCGATAAAAGAGGGAGTGGCTGCGCTTGATAAGGAAGCGGAAAAATGAAGGGAACGGGCTGGAGGGAAAAACAGCAGGCAGTTTCCCCTCTGCACGGAGGAAACGGCCTTGTTGGCGTTGGGGCATGGAAAAGGCGAAGGACGCGGACGCCTTTGCCTTTTCCCTTGATGGCAGTGCGACTTTCGCCATCGTCCGGAACAAGGGAGATTTTTTAAAAAAGATCAGAGGCTCTGGCTGCCCACATTTTTTTCTTGATCACGGGGTATTTGAGGCGAAGGTGTTATGTTCATGGCATGAAGGAACGGCATGCTCCGGATTTTTTCCTAAGAAAAAACTGCCGGGCACGGAACCAGTTGGAGAAATGGTGACTTCATGATAAAAACCGAACATCAGGAAACGGCGATGAAGAGGTATTTTTTCCGGAGAGGAGATTGAAATAGGCGACCATATCACCACGGACGGGGGCGAGGATCATAACGTGATTCTGAAAATCATCGATTCTCCCGCAGTCAGGGACGATTATGGCCTTGATTGTTTTGGCGCCCTGATGTCCAGCTCTCAAACTGGGGGTATCATCTTCGTGTCTTTTGATGAAATTTGTTCACCAGATACCAGGCTGCTTCACCGGAAAACGAGTGATGACCATTTGACGGCGATATGAGGGGCATGAATTTCTTGGCCGGAGGAAAGGATAGTGGCCCTTCCTCCGGAACGGCCGGGATGGCGGCGCATTACTGGAGCGCCAGTTCCATCTGGATATCCACCCTTTCATAGGACGGGCGGTAAATCTCCACTTCCCTGAATCCCGCCTTCCTGTATAGCTGGATGGCCGGGCGGAGCAGGGTATTGCTTTCCAGAAAGATTTTTTTGCAGCCCAGTTCTTTCGCCTTGGCGATGACGGTCCGGCACAGCAGCATGCCGATGCCTTTGCCCTGCGCGCTGGGGCTGACGGCAAGTTTGGCCAGTTCGTACTGATGAACGGGGTCATCCTTCCTGCACAGGGCGCATACGCCGACAGGCTCTTCCCTGTAAAGCGCCACGAAGATGTGGCCGCCCTTGTCCAGAATGTGTTCCTGCGGGTGGTCCAGCGCGTGATGGTCCGGTTCTTCCATCTGCCAGTGCGCCGTAATCCATTCTTCATTGAGCGCCTTGAAAGCGGCCCGGTAGCGGGGATCGTAGGGAACGATGGAGACATCCCTGCCTTCCCGTTCCTTTTTTGCTTCCTTCACCCGTTCCAGCAGCGTTTTTTCCGCCAGCAGCCCTTCCCATTCTTCAATGGCGCGCCATAGGTCGTTCCGGGTTTGGCTGGAAATTTGTTCCACGGCAGCTTCCACGTCGGGATATTGTTCCGCCATGATATCGGACATTTTCTTTCCCTTGGCGGACAGCATGACGAGGTTTCTCCGTCCGTCCGTTTTGTCCTTCTTTTCTTTCACCAGCCCCTGGCGCCCATCTCCTTGACAATGTTGCTGACGGACGGGTGTGAATGCCCTATTTCCCTGGCAATGGAGGTGATGGTTTTGGCCTCTCCCGGGACAGGACAAAGAACACGGGAAACCATTTGGGGCGGATGTCCACGCCGTACATGCGGAAGATCAGGGCGGCGTCATTCGTTATTTTATCCGTCAGCATCCGCAGTCTGCTTCCAATGGCCATTTTTCCTGTCCGGTTGAAGAAATCCATATTCCCGTCTCCTGTTGTATTGTTAAAAATGTAACTGATTACGTAATTGGTTATATAATTATTCCCCAATGTCAAAATAATTTTTTTTGGATGCATGTCCGAAAATGGCGGGAATCATGTCCGCGGTTTGCTATCATGAGCCTCAACCGTGGAGTTTGCAAAACCATGAAAGGAAATGAACAGGCCTGGTATGCTGCGTTTAAATCCAAGGATGCCCGTTTTGACGGCCATTTCTTCGTGGGGGTGGCATCTACGGGCATTTACTGCCGCCCCATATGCCGCGCAAAGCTGCCCAGGGCCGGGAATTGCACCTATTACGCCACAGCGGCTGAAGCGGAACGGGCCGGATTCCGGCCTTGCCTGCAATGCCGCCCGGAGCTTGCGCCCGGAACCGCCCCGGTGGACGCCGCCGCTTCCCTGGCGCGCCGTGCGGCCGGTTTCCTGGAGGAGAATTGCGGAGACATGGAAAGCCTGGAAGAGCTTGCCGCCCACCTTGGCTGCACCGGGCGGCATTTGCGCCGGGCTTTTGCCGCGGAGTTCAATGTTTCCCCCATCCAGTATTTGCAGACTCTCCGGCTGCTGCTGGCGAAGAATCTCCTGACAAGCACGAGGCTTTCTGTTCTTGACGTTGCCATGAGCGCGGGGTTCGGCAGTTTGCGGCGCTTCAATGAATTGTTCAAAAAGGAATACAGGCTTTCCCCGGCGGCATTGCGGAAGCTGGGGAAGGGGGGAAAAGAGGAGGAGGGTTCCGGAATAACGCTGACGCTGCCTTACCGCCCTCCCTACCGGTGGGAGAGGCTGCTTGAGTTCTTCGCGCTGCGGGCCATTCCCGGCGTGGAGGCCGTACGCGGCGGGGAGTATGGCCGCACCGTGCGTCTTGCAACCAGAAGGGGGAAAGATGTCTATGGCTGGATACGGGTGGGCCATTGCCCCGTGAAAAATGCGCTGATCGTGGTGATCGCGAGGTCTCTGCTTCCAGTCTTGTCCCAGGTGCTTGCAAGGGTGCGGCATTTGTTTGACTTGTACTGTGACCCGGCCGCGGTGGATGAAACGCTGGCTTCCATGAACGGCCTGTCTCCGGGGCTGTATGTTCCGGGAACCCGTTTGCCCGGCTGCTTTGACCCTTACGAGCTGGCGGTGCGGACAGCGCTGGGACGGCAAATTTCCATGAAAGCCGCGAATGCTCTGGCGGGGAGGCTGGCGCGGAGCCATGGCGAGCCCGTGCGGACGGGGATGGAGGGGCTGACCCATGCGTTTCCTGCGCCGGGGAAGATTCTTTCCCTGAGCGGCCCGGGAAGCGCCGGATGGGACATTCCCGGAATGACCGCATCCAGGGGCAGGGCGGTTGTCGAGCTGGCGCGCGCGTTTGAAGAAGGGAGCATTGATTTCAGTTTCCGGGCCGATCCTGAGGCGGAGATGAAAAAAGCTGACGGGGCTCCCCGGCATCGGAACATGGACGGCGCAGTAATCGCCATGCGGGCTCTCGGGTGGACGGATGCCTTTCCTTCAACCGATCCCGGCATTAGAGAGGCGCTCGCCCCGCGCACGCAAAAAGGAAATTTTGCTCTGGCGGAAGGCTGGAGGCCGTGGCGCGGCTATGCTGCCGTCAATTTATGGAATTCACTGAAACAACACTGAAACAATAGAAAGATGATGTATTATTCAACATACTATTCGTCACCCCTTGGTCCGCTCACGCTGGCGAGCGATGGGGAACATCTCGCGGGCTTGTGGCTGGAGGGCCAGAAGTATTTTGGAGATACCGTCAGCGGGGACATGGAGGAAAGGGACGGCCTGCCGGTATTTGCCGCGGCAAGAGACTGGCTGGACAGGTATTTTGCGGGCGGAAGGCCTCCGGTAGCCGAATTGCCGCTGGCCCCCGTGGGGGAGAGTTCCGCCAGGCCGTATGGAAGATTCTCTGCGACATCCCTTACGGAGAAGTTACCACTTACGGAGAGATTGCCCGGAAGATGGCCGCGCGCGGGAATAGAAGGAGCATGTCTGCTCAGGCAGTAGGAGGAGCGGTGGGGCATAACCCCATTTCCATCATCATCCCGTGCCACCGGGTGGTGGGCGCAGGCGGGAGCCTGACGGGCTATGCCGGCGGAATTGCCGCGAAAATCAGTCTTCTGAAGCTTGAGGGAGCGGACATGTCCCGCCTTTTCATGCCGAAGAAAGGGACCGCCCTTTAAGTGGGCGGGGAATGTCCTGCGGTTGATGTTTCCGGGAGGCCGGCAGGATGTGGTGTGGAATGACCTGCACAGGCGGAACGTTGCCGCCAGACGGTGCGGAGGGGTAATCAAACGCCGTTCCGATGTCTTGCGATTTCAATCAAACAAAAACCGCAGGCACTGATAAACAGCAACTTGCGGTATGAAAAAAGTCTGGTAGGCCCGGTAGGAACCGAACCTACATCGTCGGTACCGGAAACCGATGTCCTATCCATTGAACGACGAGCCCATGTTCCCAAGGAACGAGAGAGATAGAATAGAAAAACCGGGCCGGATGCAAGTATTTTTATGCGGGTGACGGGATTGGCGTGATGAAAATATTAAAGGCGAAAGACTAATGGCAAAAGGGCGCCAGAATGTTCCGGGGCCGGGAAAGCAAAGTGTTCCGTCAGGAGATTTTATGGTGGAAGGAGAAAATGGCTGCCAGAACGGCCACCACCGTAACAGTCATGATGGCTGCGAAGAGGGGCCAGAGGTCCAGGAATCCGGCCCCTTCCAGAAAGATGCGCTGGATGAGTTCCAGGCCGTACCTCATGGGGTTGAGCAGGGTGAGGTCCTGGAAGATTTCCGGCATGCTGGAGATGGGTGTGGCAAAGCCGGAGAGCATGACCATGGGCACCAGCAGCAGGAAGGTGCCCACAATGGCCTGCTGGAGGGACTGGGCAAAGGAGGAGATGCACAGCCCGATGGCCGCCGCCGTGACGATGAAGAGCAGGAGGGCGGCGGAGAGCAGCCAGACGGATCCCTGGAAAGGGATGCGGAACCAGAACATGGCTACCAGCACCACGAAGACGGCCTGCATGATTCCGGTGATGACGGAGGCAATCCCCTTGCCGAGCAGGATTTCTCCGGGGGTGTACAGGGGCGACCAGGAGCTGGTCGAAGGTGCCTTCCTCCCGTTCTCGGGCGATGGAGAGCGCGCCGGAGAGGATGGAGTTGATCAGCACGAGCACGGCAATGAGGCCGGGGACGATGAACCAGCGGGTGATGAGGTTGGGGTTGAACCAGGCGCGGGATTCTATTTCCACCGGGGAGGAGCCGCCGCTTTTGGCAAGCAGGTCCGCCCCGTAGGCGGAGGCGATTTGCTGGCCGTAGCTGAGGGCGATGGCCGCCGTGTTCGTGTTGCGGCCGTCCGCAATGAGCTGGAGGGAGGCGGGGCGCCCGGTCTGGAGGTTGCGGGAGAAGTCCGGGGGGATGGTGAGCCCCACGACGATTTCCCGGTTGTCGATCATGCGGTCGATGTCCTTTTCCGTGGCCGCCGTGGCCTGCCGCCGGAAGATGCCCGTGCCTTCCAGGTCCGCGATGTACTGGGCGGCCGTTTCTCCCCCGTCCTTGTCCAGCACGGTGTACGGCACGCGGGTGACGTTCATGGTGGCGGCATAGCCGAAGATGGCTATCTGGAGGATGGGCGGGATGATGAGGGCCATCCGGCTTTTTTTTGTCCCTGAGCACGGCCAGCAGTTCCTTTTTGACGAGGGAGGCTATTCTGACGAGGAAGTCCATGGCGTTATTCGAGGGATTTGGGGGCTTTCAGCCGGGCGATGCCCATGAGCACCACGGCAAAGACGCCCAGCGTGATGCAGCACGGAATGATGACGGAGGGGATGTCCCCGGCCAGGAAGAGGGTCTGGAGCAGGGTGACGTAGTAGCGGGCCGGGATGATGTAGGTGATGGCCCGGACGGCGGGGGCATGTTGAGGATGTCGTACAGGAAGCCGGAGAGCATGAGCGCCGGCATGAAGGTGCCCATGATGGCGAACTGGCAGGCCAGGAACTGGTTTTTGGTGGCGGTGGAGATGACCAGCCCCAGCCCCAGGGCCACGATCAGGAACAGGGCGGAGACTGCCAGCAGCAGGATGAGGGAGCCGCGGATGGGGATGTCAAAGACGAAGGCGGCGAAGATCATGGAGATGGCCAGGCTGACCATGCCCAGCAGGAAGTTGGTGGCGGCCTTGGCCGTCAGGATTTCTCCGCTGCCCACGGGCGTGACGAAGATGCTTTCCAGCGTGCCCCGTTCATATTCCCGCGCCATGACGAGGGAGGTGAGCAGCGCCCCGATCATGGTCATGATGGTGACGATGACGCCGGGGACCAGGTAGTAGTGGCTGTCGTTGGCTTCATTAAAGCGGGTGCGCGTCTGCACGTCCAGCACGGGGGCGGCCTGGCCGTTCAGGGAGGCTGCCCAGGACCCCACGACGGCCTGGAGGTAGTTGCGGATGAGGGTTGCCTGGTTGGCGTTGACGCCGTTGACCACGATCTGGACTTTCGTGACTCCGCCGTTGAGCGTGTCCGGCGCGTCGCTTTGCAGGGCGATGAAGGCGTCCGCCTCATGGGTGCGCAGCTTTTCTTCCGCCTCCCGGGTGGAGAAGACGCGCGCGGTCTGGAAGTACCTGGAGAGAGTGAGCCGCGTTTCCAGCTCCGTGGACTGGCTGGAGGCGGGAACGGCCAGGTATGCGATGCGCACGTTTTTGATGTCCATGCTCATGCCGTAGCCGAAGAGGAGCAGGAGCACGGCCGGCAGGATGACCGCAATGCCCACGTTGCCGGGGTCCCGGACCACCTGGTGGAGTTCCTTGACGATGAGGGCTCCGATTCTTTTAAGGGAGGCGATCATGCTTCTTCCCCTCCTTTCTTCATGTGTTCCTCCGTGATGGACAGGAAGGCGTCTTCCAGGGAAGCGGGGGCGCCGTCCTCCCGCGGAGGGGCGTGTTTGCGGATGTCGTCCGGGGAGCCTTCCGCCAGCGTGGTCCCGTCCATCATGATGAGCATGTTGTCGCAGAATTCCGCTTCTCCCAGGAAGTGCGTGGTGATGATGATGGTGACGCCTTTTTCCGCTAGGGCGTTGATGCGCAGCCAGAAGTCCCGCCGGGCCAGGGGGTCCGCGCCGGAAGTGGGTTCGTCCAGAAAGAGGATGTCCGGGGAGTGGAGGAGGGCGCACGCCATGCTGAGGCGCTGCTTGTAGCCGCCGGGCAGGTGCGCGGCGGGGGCCGTTCATGTATGGGGTCAGGTGGAATTCCTCTTCCATGGAACGGATGGCTTCCTGCCGTTCCTTTCCGGCCATGCCGTAGGCCCCGGCGAAGAATTCAGGTTTTGCCGCGTAGTGAGCATGCCGTACATGGAGAATTTCTGGGCCACGTATCCCACTTTCCTGCGCGCCCGCGCGGCGGCGGTCCTCAGGTCCGCCCCGGCCACGTTGAGTGTGCCGCCGCTGGCGGGCAGCAGCCCGCAAAGCATGCGGAAGGTGGTGCTTTTTCCGGCCCCGTTGGGGCCCAGCAGCCAGACCTGCCCCCTGCGGACGGAGAAGCTGACGTGGTTGACGGCAATGAAGCTGCCGAATTTCCTCACCAGGTCCGTTACCTGGATGACGGTGTCCCCGTTTTCCGCCTGTTCCGGTTCCGGCGGTCCGGCGGGGACGGGGATGTCCTGCGGAGCGAGGTCCATTTGATCGGCCAGCAGGGTCATGAAGCCGTCGGAGAAGTCCGGCTGCGCGGGTTTGGGGTGGTATTCCTCCAGCTTTTCCCGCGCAGGGTGGCCGGGGGAACGATGATGCGGACGGTGTTGCCTTGCGGGGTGGCGTTGATGATGCCGGGCACGGCGGCCAGCCTGCTCTGGAACTGGCGCGCATGCAGCCCCTCCGGCGTGCGCACCGTGACGCACATGCCTTCCGCCCGGGCAATGACGTCGGAGGGCGGGGCGTCCATGAGCAGGCGCCCTTCATACATGATGAGGGTTCTGTTGCAGTAGGCGGATTCGTCCATGTAGGAGGTGCTGACCAGCACTCCCACGCCTTCCTCCCCGGAGAATTGCTTCAGGATGTTCCACAGTTCCCGGCGGGAGAGCGGGTCCACGCCCACGGTGGGCTCGTCCAGCAGGATGAGGGGCGGGGAGGAGACCAGGGAGCAGCACAGGCCCAGCTTCTGTTTCATGCCGCCGGAGAGCTTGCCCGCCAGGCGCGTGGTGAAGCGTTCCAGATTGGTCATGGAGAGCAGGCTGCGGAAGCGTTTTTCCCTGTCCTGGCCGTAGACGCCGTGCATGCGGGCGTAAAGCTCCATGTTTTCCTGTACGGTGAGATCCTCGTAAAGCCCGAATTTCTGCGGCATATAGCCTATGGAGGCCTGGATGGCCCGGCTTTTTTCACGGAGTCTAGGTTCAGCACGGAGATGGAGCCGCCGTGCGGTTTCATCAGTCCCGTGATGAGGCGGATGAGGGTGGTTTTTCCCGCGCCGTCCGGCCCCAGCAGTCCCACGATTTCCCCCGGCGGAGAGGCGGAAGGAAACGCCGTCCACCGCCGCGAAGGGAACGCCGGCGGGGTCCGGAAACATTTTCTGGACGTTCCGGCAGTCAATCAGGGGCTGGGAGTCCGTAGTCATGGCCTGGGCTGTTCCGGAGGCTGCGTTCCGGCGTTCTGGTCCAGGGGATGGTGACGGTAGCGGGGGCGCCCAGGCGCAGCTGGTTGTCCGGGTCGTCCACGATGATGCGCACTTCATAGACCAGGGCTGTTCTGAGGTCCGACGTTTCCACGTTTTTAGGGGTGAATTCCGCCACGGAGGAGATGAAGCCCACCGTTCCCTTGAAGTCCGTATCCGGGAAGCTGTCATTGTGCACGGTGGCGGAGAAGCCGGGCTTCACTTTGCCGAGCTGGGATTCCGTGAGGTAGGCCCGCACCCATTTGGTATGGTTCAGGGAAAGGTTGTAAACGGGTTTCTGCGGGGAGGCCATGTCCCCCTTTTCCAGAATGCGGTTGCGCACCACGGCATTGCTGGGGGCGTAAAGCACGGCGTCTTTCAGGTTCTGTTCCCTGATGGTCAGGTTGGCTTTGGCCTGGTTGTACTGGGCCAGGGCCTGGGCGATGTCTTCCACGCGGGAACCGGCCAGCAGCAGCTCCAGTTGTTTTCTGGCTACGTCCAGATTGGCGGCGGCCACCTGCTGGGAGGCGATGGCGTCGTCCGCCTCCTGGCGGGAGATGGATTTGGTTTCAGCCAGAGCCACCAGCCTCTTGCTGCGCACCCCGGCGTTGTTCAGCGTAGCTTCCGCCGCCTGCACGTTCGCCCTTGCCTGGGCTATTTCTTCCGCGCGCGGTCCGTTTTTAACGCGCAGGTAGTTCTGGCGGGCGGCTTCCGCGGTTTGCCGGGCCTCGTCCGCGGCCTGTTGCAGCCGCACCGTTTCCAGCGTGGCGAGTTTCTGGCCGGGAACAACCGTATCTCCCTCGTCCACCAGCACGGAATCAATGCGTTCGAATCAGGAAGGCCAGGTCCACCTGGCGCAGGTCCACATTGCCGTAAAGAACGGCCTTGTCCTCAGGCCCGGACGGAGCTTCCCGGTAGATGAACCAGGCTGCCGCTCCTGCCGCCGCAAGAAGAATCAGGAGGATCACCAGCTTTTTCATGTCTTTATTTATACGCATGTATAATTTATTACAAGCAAAAATGCAGCCGTCATGACGGAGAAGGAATTAGCGGTTTACTAACGGGGGCGGAACAGGCATAATCCGGCGACTTTTACTTTTCCTATTATTGATATGATGACCGCCACCGAGATACGCCAAAGCTTTCTGGACTTTTTCCGCGAGAAACAGCACACGGTCGTGCCCTCCGCTTCTTTGATGCCCCAGAGCCCCGGTTTGTTGTTCACAAATGCCGGCATGAACCAGTTTGTTCCGTATTTCCTGGGCGTATGGACTCCCCCTGGACGCCCGCCCGCGCCACGGACACCCAGAAGTGCATCCGCGCCGGCGGCAGCACAACGACCTGGAGGATGTGGGTTATGATTCCTACCACCACACGTTTTTTGAAATGCTGGGGAACTGGTCCTTCGGGGATTATTTCAAGAAGGAAGCCATCCGCTGGGCCTGGGAGCTGGTGGTGGAACGGTGGGGATTCCCCGCGGAACGGCTGTACGCTACCGTGTACGCCCCGGACAAGAGCAAGGGCGACCCCGGGGGAGTTTGACCGGGAGGCCTGGGATTACTGGGCGGAGCTGTTCCGTTCCCGCGGGCTGGACCCGGACGTGCAGATCGTGCACGGGAACGTGAAGGATAATTTCTGGATGATGGGGGAAACCGGCCCCTGCGGCCCGTGTTCCGAGCTGCACGTGGACCTGACCCCGGAGGGGAATACGAAGGGCAGCCTGGTGAACAAGGATTCCGACCAGTGCATAGAAATCTGGAACCTGGTGTTTATCCAGTATAATGCGGAGAGCGACGGCTCCATGCGCAATCTGCCGGCGTGCCACGTGGATACGGGCATGGGTTTTGAACGCGCGTGCTCCATCATGCAGTGCACGGACGGGTTCAGGGATTTTTCCCGCAAGCCTTCCAATTACGCCACGGACGTGTTCCGCCCCCTGTTCGACCGTCTGGAGGCCTTGAGCGGCCGGAAGTACGCGGACGTATCCGGCGCCCGGGTCCAAGAGAGTGGAGGCGGGGGACGACACCCTTCAGGAGGCGATTGCCTTCCGCGTGATTGCCGACCATCTGCGCACGCTCAGTTTTTCCATAGCGGACGGCATTCTTCCCGGCAACAATGGCCGTAATTACGTGCTGCGCCGCATTCTGCGCCGCGCCGTGCGCTACGGGCGCCGCCTGGGCTTCACCCAGCCGTTCCTGGCGGAACTGGTGGATACGCTGGTGGAATCCTTCGGCCAGGTGTTCCCGGAGCGAGCTGTTTGACGCTGAGACGGCTTCCGCCGGAAAGGTGAGCGGCGAGTTCGCCTTCAAGCTGTATGATACGTACGGCTTCCCCATTGACCCTGACCGCGCTGCTGGCGGAGGAACGCGGCCTGACATCGACATGGAACGGTTCAACAGGCTGATGGAGGAGCAGCGGGAACGCGCCCGCGCCGCCCGCAAGAGCGAGGTGGTGCGCGCCCTGGATTTGAAGACGGACGCCGTGACGGAATTTACGGGATACGATGTGGACGAATGCGCCGCCACGGTGCTGGAAGTGAGCAGCCAGGGGGATTCCCTGTTCATCATTACGGACAAGACTCCGTTTTATGCGGAGATGGGCGGCCAGGTGTCTGACGCAGGGTTGATTGAAATCGGCGGGGAGAGCTACCATGTGATGGCCGTCCAGCAGATCGGCAATGCCCGCGCCCATGTGGTGGAAGCCCGCGAAGGGCTGGACGTGAAACCCGGCGACCGCGTGCATTTGAGCATTGACGCGGAACGCCGCCGCCGCATTGAGGCGCACCATACCGCCACCCACCTTCTTCACTGCGCCCTGCACCAGGTAGTCAGCCCGGATGCGGCCCAGCAGGGTTCCTTCGTTTCGGAAGACCGCCTGCGTTTTGACTTTAACAGCGCCGCCGTGGCGCCGGACCAGCTCCGCCTGATTGAAGAGAAGGTGAACGGCTGGATTGAGGCGGCCCTCCCGGTGCACTGCACGGAACGCGCCTATGCGGACGTAAAGGGCAATTCCGCGATTGCCCAGTTCTTCGGCGACAAGTACGGGGACGTGGTGCGCGTGGTCCAGGTGGGCGGCTGCAGGAATGAACTGGACGGCGTTTCCATGGAATTCTGCGGCGGAACGCATATTGCCAATACGAAGGATATAGGCCTGTTCAAGATCAAGAGCGAGGGGGCCATCGCCTCCGGCGTGCGCCGCATTGAGGCCATGACGGGGACGCCGCCCTGGAAATGATTCGCCAGCACGTCGTCGCCAGGAGCCTGGAAATCGCCAAGGCGGTGGAAAAGATCAAGGAAGTCAATTATGAGCTGGCGGACATGGGGCTGGAACAGGTTCCTGTTCCCACGATTGAAGACAAGCCGGGGCTGTCCGCCCTAGGAGCCTCCGACATCCGGACGGTGAATGATTCCCTGGCGCGTTTCGACGCCTCCGTGGAGCATTTCAAGCAGACAGCGCTGGAGGCGGAAAAGAAGCTTAAGAAGGCCCGCGCCGGGCAGTCCGCCGCCAGGGCTGACGCCCTGCTGAATGAATGGCTTTCCGATGACCCCGCCTCCCTGATCCAGGTGGCGGAAGGGGCCGGGGAATTGCTTCAGGAATTGCTGAACGGCCTGAAAAAGCGCCAGTATGCGGGCGCCGCCTTCCTGCTGTGCGTGGACAGTTCTTCCTTGCTCCTGGGCGCTTATTGTGGCAAAGATGCCATTGCGGACGGATTGTCCGCCGGGGATATGATCCGCGAGGTTTCCGCTCTTGCCGGAGGCAGGGGGCGGCCGTCCGACCAGGCCCGCGGTTCCGCTCCGCAGGATGCCGATCCCCAGGCCCTGGCCGCGGCGGCCCGCAACATCATTAACGGGTAAGCCCTTCACGGGGCGCCCCACTGGACACCGATCATGGACAAGAAGATTTTTCCGGACGAACCTGAGATTCCCATTCTGCCGAACCTGTTTACGGCAGGGAACCTGGTGTGCGGGTTTTTCGCCATTCTGACGATTTTTGAAGGGATCAACCAGGCGGACAGCGACGCCGTGGCGGCCTTCTCCTATTACCAGAATGCCACGTTCCTGATTTTCGCGGCGTGCCTGTTTGACTTGTTTGACGGCCGCATTGCCCGCATGCGCGGGCAGGACGGCCCCTTCGGCCGGGAATTGATTCCCCTGGCGGACATCGTCTCCTTCGGCATTGCCCCGGCGCTGCTGGTGGCCAAGGCCGTCCTGTTCCAGCTTTCTCCGCCGGAGGTTGGCTGGGGCATAGGCATCCTGTACCTGCTGTGCGCCGCCCTGCGCCTGGCGCGGTTCAACTGCATGGCCGCCGCTCCCCGCAAGGAGGGGCAGAGCAGCGACTTTGTGGGGCTGCCCGTTCCGATGGCGGCGGGAGCCGTGGTTTCCACCATGTACCTGGTGATGTACCTGGCGGGAAGGGCTCCGAACGGGGCCATGGACCTGGGCGTCTTCAAGTACGTGATTGCCCTGGCGATGGCGGGGGTGTCCGTCCTGATGATGAGCCGGGTGGTTTATCCCAGCTTCAAGCACATCAACATGCGCACGCGGGGGACCATGTACGCGATCGTGCTCATTGTGCTGACGGTCATCTGCATCTTCAAATTCCCGTGGGTGATGCCCGCGGTCATTTTCTCCATTTACCTGCTTTACGGGCTGGTGCGCCCCTGGGTGGCCCGCCGCTGGCGTAACAGGCTGGAAGCCAGCGATGGAGAATAAAAGGGCTTTTAGGAAGCTGTTCCTCCTTTAAAATGGGCCGTCGTGCGCCTGGCCAGGGTGGTTGGCGCGGATTTGCCGTGTTTCAAACCTCGGGCATGCCTTTGGACCAGGTCTTTTTCTGGGGAAAGAAAACGTCCGTCTCCGGAACTCGCCGCAATTTTCCCGCACGGCGGTATAACGTCAAACCGGCCGCGCATCACAGAGACGGCGGCCGGTTGAAAGACGGAGAAAACGGATGGCATGCGCGAAGGGGGGGAACCATTGCCCCGAGGGTCCGGCGCTTACTTGCTCTTCTTTTTTTAAAATCGTCGGCAAAGGGGTCCTTTTCCGGAGCGGTGGGAACGGCGTGCGTCTCAATGTCCTTGGTGCTCTTGACCAGCGTGATGCACACGGGCTTGCTGCGGTTGCCCATGTCGTCATATGTGTAAAGGAAGCGGCGCACGAGTTCCTTGCTCTTGGAATCGAACATTTGCTCCTCCCTCAGGTTGGCGTTGCCGTCGTAACCGTAGCGTACGAAAAAGAGTTCGTTCTTCTGCCCGTCAAAGATCAGGCATGAGCGCAGTTCTCCAAAGGGGCCTCTTTTGTAGAGGGTTACGGAAACGAGAACGTTGTGGATGTTGTAAGTGGTTTTTTTCATCCCCTTGCCGTCCCCGGTCTTTTCAAAGTAGCTGCGCGACCCGTCTTCATGCTTGACCATGCGGGAGGAAGCGGTCTGGACGTTGAAATCATCCTGGCTGGCCGCCAGGGCTCCGGCCGTCATGAGCAGGGGGATGATGAGAAGCAGGGGCGTTGTTTTCATGGTGAAAAAAGTGTTTCTGACTTATTAAAGTGATGTATAGTGCCTTTGACAAGAACGTAATTAGATGAACTGGCTTGTAAGGCGAGACATATTGAATGTGGCGCGCGGCGGCGTGCTGATGGGAATTGTACAGGCCGGGTGCGGCGGAGGTCTCCGTGGAGGAAGAACTGGACCGGGTGCTTCCGTGGTGCGGGAACTCCGCCCATGCACGGACGCCGTGATTTCCGTGGATACGCGCCATGCCGCCGTGGCGGCGGCTGTGCTGGAAGCGGGAGCGGACGTGATCAATGATATTTCCGGATTGCAGGAGGAGGGAATGGCGGAGCTGTGTGCGGAGGCGCGCTGCGGCGTAGTGGCGATGCACATGCAGGGACGGCCTGAAACGATGCAGAACGCGCCTTTTTATGAAGACGTGGTGCGGGAGGTGCGCGGCTATTTTGAGGAGCGTTATGATTTTCTGCTGGGGCGCGGCCTGGTCCCGGAGCAGATTTGCTGGGACCCGGGCATCGGCTTCGGCAAGACGCTGGAACACAATCTGGCCCTGCTGTCCAATATGGACAGGCTGGAGGTGGCAGGACGTCCGGTATTGCTGGGCCTTTCCCCGCAAGCGCATGCTGGGAGCCGTTCTGGGTGATGCGGAGCAGGGGCGGGCGCCGCTGAGCACCGCCGTGATGACGGTATGGGGGACATTTGCACGGCGCCCGTATTCACCGTGTTCATGATGTGGAGGAATGCGCCCGCGCCCTGCGCCTGGTCCAGGTCGCCGCCGTTTGTCCGCTGATTGAGCCATGGAACCCGCCGCCCGGTATTGACGTCTCTGGCGTCTGTTGCGTTCGCCCTGGCCGTTCTGTTCCTGTTCCTGGCGGTGCGCGGAATTTGGCCGCTTGGCGGCCATTACCTGGAATACATGGATAACGGGCAGATGGTGTATCCCACCTTGAAATATTATGCCTCCGCCCTGATGACCGGAACGTTGGACGGATCCTTCTTTATGATGTCAATGGAGGAGCGGGCATCCGCGTGAGCCCCTCCCTGCCGCACCAGCTGCTGGTTCCCTCCACCTGGATTGTGGTGGCGATGGGAGACTCCTTCCTGTTGAAGGACATGGTATGGGTGATGCTGGCGGACGCGGCCTGCATCTGCCTGACGGCTTCCTGGTTCCTGAGACGCGTCTTCCCCTCCCTGCCCGTATGCTGGACCGTGCTGCTGACGGCGGGTTATGCCCTGGGGGATTTTTCCAGACCAAGTACGGGTTCATGCAGTTCCTGGACCACGCCGCCATGTTCCCCCCTGTTTGCCCTGGGCCTTTACCAGCTGGTGAACGGAGGGGAGGGGGTGGCTGTATGCCGTCGGCCTTTTTCTGCTGGCTACCTCCATGTACAGCGCTTTCATGGCCGTCGTGACCGGGTGGCTGTTCGCGGGCCTTTACGCTTCCCCTGAAAGGGACGGCAGAACGCCGCGTCCGGCTGGCGCGTGTTCTGGTACACGGCGGCGGTGACGCTGGCGACCCGCTATTACTGGCTGCCCATGATGGAGATGAGCCGGATTCCATGCGGTCCCTGTTCATGACTCCCCCACTTTTTTTTGAACTGTCCCGGCGTCCCCTCCCCAAATTCCTGGAACGCCTGTATTCCTGCCTGCCGGGAATGGCGTGCGCCGCTTTGGCTGCCGTCTATCTGGTTTACGGGAGGAAGCCCCGCCGGCGAACAAGGGGAGGCGGCTGTTTCTTCTTCTCCTGCTGGCGGCGTCCGTGCTCCCTGCGTTCATTGAACCCCTTCACCGCGCCGCCCATCTGTGGAGCTACGTGGATTTTCCGGTCCGGTTCGGGTTCATTCCCAATCTGGTGGTGGCGTCGTTCTGCGCCTGGATCCTGTCCGGCGGGAGGCTGCCGCAGCCGGCGGGCGGCGCTGGGGCTGGGGATGGAGCCTTGGCCTTCCCGTGGCGGCGTTTGCCGTCTCCCTGATTGTCCTTCACGTGACGGATATGGACCTGGTGGCGCGCCTTCTGCCTCTGCTGTTTTTTTCATGCGCATGGCTGTGCTGGAGGCATGTGGAAGGCAAAAGGCTGGTGTGGTCCATAGCCGCCGTGATGCTGCTGGGGCTGCCGGCGCGGTGTACGGCTTCCCGCAGACGGATACGGCGGAACTCCGCGTCAATGGCCGCGCGGTGCCCGTCATGGCGGAGGCGCAGAAGGCCCCCGGCGGGACGTGCCGCACCTATAATGGAGCATTGGAATTAAAACGTGCGGGTGTAACCGGGGAAACCGTGGTGGAGGGAAGGATGCGGCGGCTGGCGGAGGCTCCTCTTCTGGCGGCTGCGGCGCGAATGCCGGAGCAGGATGTTCCGGTTCTGGGGAAAGGCCAGGATCAATACGGGTTGGAGGCGCACGGACGCGGAGGCCATGTGGAAGTGTCCCTCTCTGCCGGAAATGGGGAGGCGCTGATGGTTCCGGTGGTGCATGACCGTGGATGGAAGGCCACGCGGAACGGGGTGGACGTGCCCGTGGAAAAGGTGGGGGAATTGATGGCGGTGCGCCTTCAGGAGGGGCGGAACAGGGTGGTGTTTGATTATTATCCGCCTCTGTTGAAAGAATCTCTGTTTGTTTCAGCCGGAACGGCTGTGCTTTTTCTGCTGTATGCGTGGTGGGCGCGGCGGCATCCGGAATCCCAGCTCAGAAGGATGGTACTGGCCTGTGGATTTGTGGTGCAGTCCATGCTGTAACGGTTTCCGGGAATGGAGAAAACCGCCTTCCGCCGGTTCATGTACAGGATTTGACCGCTCCTGGCGGTCCCGGAAGCGTTGCGGGAAGACGGGTAAAACAGCGTGATTGAAGCGGTGAGGCCAGAAACGTATACGTTCCGCGGATTGTTTTCCATGTGGGAAAGGTGACGGGGCCCGTCGTCCGGTACTGTCCGTTCCTCTCCGCCTATGCCGTCGCCGGCATCATGGGGATGCTTCATCGTGACGTGATGCTGACCAGGGATGAAATCCTCGGGCTGATGGAGGACAGGCCCTGCGTTGAAGGCATTCCGCCTGCCGGCTCCATCCGGCTTTCCGCAGGGGCGGAAAAGCATGCCGCATTTTTTATGTTTGAAATGTCCCGGAGGAATTGTTGATGATTTAATGACTTAAAAACGGCTTAGACTATTTCTCGGGAGTCAAGTTCGGATGTCGTTGACATCTTCTACGTTTATTTCTGAATTAATTTTCAACAAACCGGGGGGGAGGAAGCGTGTTCCTCTTTCAGGGGTTCATTTTTTTAGTTATTTTTCAGCAGACTGGGCCGGTTTCTGTTGAACTGGATCTGTACCAGTGGCTCAGTCATCTTAACAATTGACTTTTTACGTGTTTATTTTACTATTTTTTTATGTTTCTGATTGTTAGATCTTATTTATTTATTTGGATCTATTGTTTTTTATACATGGGCATTCCTTCAAATGGCGGAGAATTGCCTGCTTGTCCAGCTTCCTTTATTACGTCTATCGATGCGCTTGCCATACGGAGGGGAAAAATGGGAGCAGCAGAAAGGAAACGGGCTGCCTGATACAACAAATTTCTATGCTCTTCTCGAAGACAGGCAGGGGCGTATCTGGGTGGGGACAGACAATAAAGGAGTGGCTGTGTGGAATGGGAAATCATGGCAACAGTACAACCAGTCAAATGCCTTGCCGGGGGAGAGGATCTTCGCCATGGCTGTATCTCCTGTCAGTGGAGATGTGGCTATTGCTACTTCCGGCGGCCTGACTGTTTATCAACCGGAAACGGAATCATGGAAAGATTACACAAGGGCGGAAGGTTTGCCGGAGGACCAGATTGCTTCTCTCTCCTTTGATCGAAAAGGAACTCTTTGGGCAGCTTTTCAAACTTCCGGAGTGGCTTCAGCAGAACCTTCCAACGGATATTCACGGTGGAATGTAGTGCAGACAAAGTGGTATTGGGATACGCTGCAGAGAGTTCGCCAACCATTTGAAGCCAGAGGGAAAGGCCTGCCTTCAAATTTTTGCAACGCGATTTGTGCCGAATCGGGCTGGATTTGGGTAGGCACCAATTCCGGACTCGGGTACTCTAAAAATAAAACAGACTGGAACTTTCTGAGGGGCAGGGACTCCTTGAGGCTTTTGACAATGCATACAGATGCGAATCCGTCAAGGGTCCACACGTCAAAGTGGGTGAAAGCGGTATCCGGAAAAGTTATCTGGGAAAATGAACGGGGTGACGAAAACATCCTTTACTGCCCCATCAGCACGACCAGAACGCTTGCCCGGTGGAGTGACCGGGGAGAATCCGTAGACAGAGACTTTGACGGTCCGGACCTTGGCGTGCTGATTCAGGTTCCGGACAAAAACAGCTCCTCTCCTTTTTTATTTTTATGATCCAACCCCGCTTGCCGACAATGATCTGGACAACAGCCTCAAGGATTACATACTCGAAATCAGAAAACTACCTGCCAATTTTGATTTTGACTCCTTCCTGGGACTTGGAAAAGAGGAGGAAGTTCAGGAAGAAGACTTATTCCGGGAACCTTCCTATGACGGGCTTAAGGATTACATACCCCTGCCTGTTCTGGCGCGAAGCAGGGTTAAATCATTTGCCGGATGTGGAGTTTACAAGAATTTCATCGTCGAAGGCTCAGGGTGGTACTACGTCAGAATATTGAAAAACTACTCAGTTTCTACAACCCTCAACGGAGTATTTATCTCATCCCTGGACGAAACGAAAATTGCTGTCGACAAACTCCTGGAAAGACTAAATCAAAAATCATTCTACTATGGGCTTTGCATACCATCTCCCCCTCCTTTGAACTCCGAGCAGGCAAGTAAACTTTCTTCTAGCCTCTTAAAATTATGGGCTGCCAGCCAAGACATGAGGCTGTTAAACGGGAAAGAAATCTTCTCATCAAGAAAACTTGGAATTTATGCCTACAGACACCTTCTTGCTACCCAGGCTCCAGATGAAATCAAAAAGAACTGGAGATGGAGACTGAAAATATGGGAAACGGAGGACAGGAAGGACTTCCGGCAACAAATGAAAAAAGCGTGGGCCAGTTTGCAGGATACGGTCTATTTCTACAGATCTTCTGAATGGGCTACATTCGCGCCGGATACCACCATTCCCTTTTCAGTCGATGAAGTCAGAAAAATGTCCGCTTTGAAAATTGATTGGAAACAGTATTTGCCGGGTTCAAACAAGAAACCGGAACTTGACGTTCAACAAATGAAAGAATGGTTAAAGAATAAAAAATAATGAGCATTAAATTATTTACTGCCATCTTCTTGCCGGCATTACTGTTTCATCTGATGCCGTTACACGCGGCGGAGGATTACAAGTGCGAAGTAAAAATAACTCCTGGCGAGAATGTCGCCATGTCCGAAGATGGGGATAAAGCCATACTGGACAAGCAGGAAGGCAAAGTTTACAAATTTAAAGCTGTTGCCAATTTACTCCTGACTCAGAACAGGAATGGGTAGAATACCGATATGGTAAAACAAGAAAGTATATATGGGAACCTGCGCCAATCATGACGAGCGACCCTCCCAGGGGAAAGGGAGGATTTTCTTCTACGGGAATTTGCTCTCCCAGTGAAGAATACTGGGGAACTAAATGCAAGGTCAAAGTTAAGGTGAACATGGGGGTGGTCGGTCCAAAGAGAAAAAAGAGAGGTGGCCGAAGATGAAATGGATGCCATAGCTCCGTTAATTCAAATACAGTTCGCCAAGTTCAGGGAAAATGCCGGGGGCAATGGTTTCACCATTCACGATCAATTCAGAGGGAAGCCTGTTCCGGTTCCGAATTCAAAAAGGGAGGATAAAACACCGGATGACGATAAATCACCCGTAGGGTACTATGCAGGGGATATTCCTTCCTTTACTGTCACCTTCAAGGCGCTGCCGGACTCCATGAAAACAATCAAGGCAACGTGCACCGACGGAATATTTGCCTCTGAAGCAACTGAATTGTCCATTGCCAATGGAAAAGCCGAGGGTGTCGTCACCGCCAAGGAAGCCGTGGAGAGAAAATGCCGGGGACGCGCAGAAAATGCATCCTGGAGTTTCTCTGTTCTGGGAGTGAAGTTATCCGCCAAGGAACAAATGACCATCAGCAAATGCTATGTTCTTCTTGACAGGGGTAATCTGGACAAGCCTTGGAAAACCCTGCTGAAAACAGCTTTTGGGAAGTGGAACTTCAGCGGAGCGACCACCCATGATCAGCTTATGGACAGGCTTAGTCGCGGTATATCCAACAGTGCTTCTTATTACGATGAATGGAACCCGGAAGTGGGAAAAACCGGCTCCCTGTATGTGGATCAGAAACAAAACCCCATGCCCTTGTCGGTAGCCGGAATGGTAGATGCCATCGACAAAGGAACGGCAAAAATCATCTGTGTGGAAGCTGCCGGTCTTATGGAATATTCTGCGTCGGTTCTCGGCTCGGGCGGAGTCAGTTCCAGAGGAGTCGGGTGGACGGAAACTAGAAAAACAACAAACGCACAAGGACAGGAGGAGACAAAATCCTGGCGCTCCGGCCATGCCTGGTGCCTTTATGGAGGTAAAGTACATAACCCTGTTCCCTACAATGCAGGTCCTACCAACAAATCGGAAAGTGATTACATAAAAGACGATTTGAAATCCGATGAAAACAGGAGTAATTTTACCGAACCTGGCGGCTGCTACTTCTCATTTAACAAATAACCATCATGACTTGCACGCACAGTATGAAAATTCTCCCCTTTTTCTTCATTGCCGTAACCCTCATAGGGCAGATTCTTCATGGGGCGCCTGTTGCAGGGAATGACCTGTATCCCGGCCAAACAGTCTGGGAAATAAAACCGGCCGCAGTATGGAACCAGACCACCATAAATCCAATCCTGCTGAGCGCAAGGCCCGTCTGTATAACCTGTATGAGGAAATTAAACCAGGCGGGAATCCTGTTCCTGGACAGTCCGAGGCGGCAAAAGACATGGAAGGGCTCAATATATCTCAGTACTACCTGGGATGGGACTATGAGCAGAATTACTGGGTCATTGTCGATATCATGGGAAACGTCTACATGGCCGTCAAAATGTTCTACTCCCCAAACCCCGTCTACAGTCGTCAGAAAGCAGTAGATGAAATGCTTGTCTCACAAAAAACAGGGACCTCCGGTCAACCGTAACCGTGAATACCGATGGACCATGTTTGGTGACGGTATAAAAATGGCATTTCTGCAAGTCCCGTTTATTTTAGACGAAGATAAAAAATTATGTGGGGGAATTTTTGCAGAACAGGAGGGGTTTTCCCCTCATTGCCGCTGACCACTGGTTCTTTCCGCTTATTAGAAAAGAGCTTAAGGATAAAGAACTTTTTGAAATATCAGAGACTATACTCGCCGCACTTAATGGAAAACGCCAATTCGGGTATTTTCCGAAAAGGACGCGGCAGGCGGTGAAAAAGTGGAAGGATATTTCAAAGATGCCTTATCAAAAGAGGACCAGGCGTGAAGAAGAATTAAGGAAATTAACAAAAGGCATGCCCGAGGGCTTATACGACAGGATTGATCGGAATGCTCGTGAGCTGCAACGGAATGATAATATTCTCAACCTGAATATGCCGGACGGGAACGAAGACAAGGGGCCTGAAATGATACCCAATATTAATAGCGGCATCGGAACGGTGCTCAAGCCGGATATCCTGAAAAAATCCTGCAGGTACATCCCGGTCTGGTGGGAGATTACGATGTCTGCCTCAAACCGGTAATCAATGAATTGGGAGTCCCCGTACCCCAGGGAGAATACTCCTCAATTAGTTTCATACGGGGTAATACGGCCGTTATGCTGAAAAACGAGACGATGGATATTTCCGTTTTGCCATTGGCAAAACAAATGGACGAAGCTTTGCTTAAGAATATGCAGTTGTTCATGAAACCCGAAGAAACACGGTAGGTTTCTTTGATTGAAATTTAATTGCTTAGCGAATATTGGCAAAATAGCTCAAGTTTGGAAGTGCGTTGATTGGTGATTCGAGTCCGGGCAATGGGAAGAAGCGCCAAAGAAATAACGCAGCCCTATGATGTTAAAAGGAACCACTTTATACAATCTGCCCCAAACGATGCAGGGAAATAGGGAAGTGTAACCGCATTTCCCAGGTTGTAACCCGGTTCCGGATTCAGAAGGGCTTTTAGTTGCGGAAAAACTTGTCTGATGCCCGCTCTTTTCCTGATGCCGTTGCCGTTATGGGTAACTTGAGAAGTTACAGGGATTGATGAAATGATGCGATTAGTGGGAACCGGCAGTGCTTTATCTTTTTTAGAGTCCTGCCTTGACTCCTATGGAGGAAATGTGGTCCAGGGTTAATTTTTTTTGTGTGTTCCCGGTGTTGTTGAGGGAGTTTTACCTGCTTTTTTTTCTGCTATTCGCATGAAGACATTCCTGAGCGGTTCAAACATGATGGTTATTCTTGGTTATAGTTAATTTGCTGTAAAGCGTATCAAGTCTTCGTGCAGCGGGAACGGCTCCGTTCCCTTTTCAATGTTGATGGGTTGACGTGAAAAGGCTTTCCGTTTTTGAAGGATGGTTGACAGGGGAATCTGGCGCGGTAGAGTGGTTTCATGCAGTCTTCCTATTGTCCGAGTCCTTACCGTTATACGCGCCGCGTGACCCGTGAAGTCATGGTGGGGGATGGGGGGTGGGCGGCTCCAATCCCATCCGGGTCCAGTCCATGCTGACGTCCGATACGCGGGATATGGATGCCTGCGTGAAGGAGGCTTTGGAATTGGCCGCGGCGGGGGTGCGAGATTATCCGCCTGACCGCCCAGACCAAGGCGTATGCGGCCAATCTGGAGAATATTTCCCGTGAATTGCGCGCGGCGGGTTGCCATGTGCCGCTGGTGGCTGATATTCATTTCAAGCCGGACGCCGCCATGGAGGCCGCCAAGTGGGTGGAGAAGATACGCATTAATCCTGGCAATTTCATCGACAAGAAGAAGTTTGAAGTGAGGGAGTATTCGGACGCCGAATACCGTGAGGAACTGGACCGCCTGAGGGAGGAGTTTACGCCCCTGGTGCTGTTTTGCCGGGAGCATGGCCGCGCGATGCGCATCGGGTCCAACCACGGCTCCCTGTCCGACCGCATTCTGAACCGCTTTGGCGATACGCCGGAGGGGATGGTGGAGAGCGCGATTGAGTTTGCTCAGATTGCCCGGGACCTGGATTACCATTCCCTGGTGTTTTCCATGAAGGCTTCCAACGTGAAGGTGATGGTGGCCGCCTACCGCCTGCTGGTGGAACGCATGAATGCCCTGGGGCCGGACTGGAATTATCCCATTCATCTGGGGGTGACGGAAGCCGGGGCGGAGAGGACGGCCGCATCAAGAGCGCGGTGGGCATCGGGTCCCTGCTGACGGACGGCATTGGGGATACCCTGCGCGTTTCCCTGACGGAGGACGCCGTGCGGGAAGTGCCTGTGGCCTACCGCCTGTCCAATCCGTTCCAGCCGTCGGAGCGTTCCGATGATCCCGTTTCTTCCTTCCCCGAACCGGAGTTGAGCTATGATCCCCTGAAGTTTTCCAAAAGGCAGGGAGGGCTGGCGATGTGTTACGGGGTGCGCCTGGGCTGGGAGCAGCCCGTGCGCGTGGTGGTGCCGGATGCGGGGTTTTACGCCCTCCAGACGGAACGGGATGCGATGGGGGACATGATGCCGGAGCTGGCCTTCGGCCAACTGGAGGCCATTGAGGTGGACCCCCGCTGCGGTGACGAGCTGGAGCCGCTGAAGGAACTGGCCGAACCGTCCGTTGTCACCGTGAAGAACGGCCTGGACATGGAACCCGTGTATGCGTTCCGCCTTCTGGCTTCCCGCATGGAAGACAGGCACCTGATTCTGCTGAAGGATACGCTGGTGCCCGGTTCCGTTTCCGATGAGGACGTGCCGCTGGTGGCCGCCCGCAATATCGGCTCCCTGCTGAGCGACGGCATTGGAGATGCCGTGCTGATTCAGGGGAATCGGATCCCCGGCTGGCTTCCTTCCTCGGATTCAATATTTTGCAGGCTACGGGGACGCGCCTGACGCGTGCGGATTACGTTTCCTGCCCGTCCTGCGGACGCACCCTGTACAATATTCAGGAGGCTACGGCCCGCATCCGGAAGGCCACGGAGCATTTGAAGGGCGTGAGGATTGCCGTGATGGGGTGCATCGTGAACGGTCCCGGCGAGATGGCGGACGCCGATTTCGGCTATGTGGGCGGCGCGCCGAACAAGATCAACCTGTACGTGAAGCACACCCCCGTCAAGTTCAACATTCCCCAGGAGGAGGCCGTGGAGCGGCTGGTGGACCTGATCAAGGAGTACGGGCGGGGTGGACCCCAAGTGAGGCTTTTAACGATTCCGGAGAGGTTCCAGCATGGGAAGGATGTTTATCAGCGGCGGCCACGGCGGTTTGGCGCGGGCTGCCGTGGAGTGTTTACCGCCGCAGGATGGGAGGCGGATGCTCCGTCACACGCTGAACTGGACGTAGGGGACCGTTCCGCCGTGCGCCGCTGGTTTGACGAACATGCTCCGTATGACCTGGCGGTGTGTGCCGCCGGAATTACCAGAGACAGGCCATTCCTGAAACAGACGGAAAAGGAGTGGGACGAGGTGATGAACGTAAATGTGACGGGAGCCGCCTGGTGCGCCCGCTGCCGCCGCAGCCATGGCGAGGGAGAAGCGGGAGGGGCAGGTAGTAATGGTGGGGTCTTATGCGGCGCTTCGCCCGGCTCCGTCCCAGGCGGCCTATGCCGCTTCCAAGTCTGCGCTGGAAGGCCTGGTGAAGAGCCTGGCGCGGAATGGGGAAGGGAGGGAATACGCGTTAATCTGGTGCTGCCGGGGTTCATGCTGACGGAGATGACGGCCGGGTTGAGGGAGGCGTGAAGGAGTCTGCTTTGTCCAGGCATGTTCTGGGCAGGTTCAATACGCCAGGCAGGCCGCGGCGTTTATTCTGTTTTGCAGGAAGTCCTCACGGCAGCCTCCGGGCAGGTGTTCGATTTGGACAGCCGGATTGCCTGATCATGGGCAGCGGATTTCTTATCCGCGTTTTCATCAATGATGGAAAGGTTTTCCGAAAAGAAAAGCCTTTTTTCACAGGGATGCAGCATGATCCGCCATGTGTAAAAAGAATAGGAAATCCCTGGGAACAAGGGCCTCCCGGCCCTTGAAAAGATATATGAACAGGAGGATATGCCGCTTTCCCCTCCTGGGATTTTATGCTTTATCCGAAAGCCGGAAGCCTGCCGTTCCCGGCGGAATACCCTTAAACCAGCGGAGGTTTTTTTTTTCTCAAATACTTTTCCCTCAAGCTTGGGAACTTGACCACGGATAAGAAATCCGTTGAAATATCCCCATGAGCTTGCTGTCGGCTTTGGTGATCCCCGGGAAAGGTATGAACGCGTGGTTACCTGGTTCCAGGTGATTTTTTTATACGGCGGGCAGTCTGCTGCTGGTGCTGCTGTTTTTCCTCCCAGGTGGTTCATTTTAATGACGTCCTGAATTCGTTGTTTCCGTTTTAACCGTCCAGTATTGGTATGTGACGGCGTATGTAGGGCTGTTTTTCTTTATTCCTTTCCTTAATGTCCTGGGGAACCGGCTTACCAAATCACAGTTCCAGTATCTTCTGGTTACCGTTTTTGTTCTGTTTTCCGTGGTTCCCACCTTGCTTCACAGGGATGTGTTTCCTGTAGAGGGAGGGTATTCCATCTGGTGGCTGGGCGTTCTCGTTGCCTGCATTTCATGGCTGGCGGCCGCCTCGTTCAGTGTTTATGTGCTGCATTGCAATGTTTTGATAGGCAAATGGTTTTTATGGGATGTCTTTGAATGGGCCGCGTCTTCTTCCCCTGCGTTGATGGTCGTGAAGGTACTGGCAATGGCTGTTGCGGTGTATGCAGGCTGCTCCCTGGTGGATGCCGTACGGCGTTATTTATTCAAGACTATGGACGTTAACAGGGAAGCCCGTGCAGTCGTCGGCTTTTCGGGAAGCTGGGCCGTGCCTTCCGGAAGGTGTGCCGCAGATTGTTTCTGCATTCCTGAAGGCAGGGGAAACGTTCTGTTCCGTTATTCCGCACAACTCGTGTTTGAGAACGGGATGGTTTTCCCGCTTATTGCTGTCCCCTGCTTAAAAGGCCCTTGAGCCAGGGAATGACCAGGTCTTTTTGAAGAAGTGGTTGCTCGGGTCCACATTGGCGAGGCGGAAAAAGGCGTCTCTGTCCAGCCCTGCGGGCAAATTTCATCAGTTTTTCCATGGCTTCCCGGACTTTCTTCTGCCAGGCGGGGGGAAGTCTTCCGGTCTCATGTCCGGAGAGAATGCGCATGACGGCTGAATGTTTTCCAGCATTGTTTGCACGACGCCGCGGGAGGAGACGTGCCGCTGGTCGTTCCGGGAGGAATGGAGTACCGCCCAGTCAGCCGCCTGGGATTTTTCCTTTGCGGTGAGGAAAAGGAGAGGGGAGGGAAGGCAAATGGCCATGAAGAGAAGAGATAAAAATCCGGCGGTCTGAATGGTCATGGGACTATGATTGCCATAAAAGGAAGCCCGTTGCAAGACGGCAGGGGTACCGTTTTTCCTGGCTGTTCCTGACGTACCGGAAGCTTGAGTTTTTCCGGGTGCGGCAGTAGTCTGGCCGCCGTCATGATTGCGGGGGGAAAAAGTCACGGAAGACCGGAGCCGCGGGTATGCGGCCTGGGGCTGGCTTCCGGCTTTGGCATGGGGGCGGCAGCCCATCTCACCGGAGTGAGGGAAGGGCGCAGCGTGTTGAAGCCGTTGAGGGAACTGTGGGGAGCGGGGCATCCGTGGGGCGATGTTTTGAGCGGGTGGATTCCGGACAGGAAGCTTTTATGCAGCCGCAGGAACGGCCCTGCCTCCCAGTTGGCGCTGCTGCTGGCGCGGCAGGCCGTGGAAGAAGCCGGTTGGGGAGAGGAAGAATTGAAGGATGCGGCCCTGATTGTGGGCAGTTCCCGGGGGAACGCCTCCGGCTGGCTGAGCCCGTGGCCCGGACGGCGGTCCATGAAGATTCTGGCCGTTCCCAATTCCCTGCACAGTGAGCTTGCCTCCTGCGTCAGCATTGAACTGGGGATTCGCGGGCCTTACCACGTGCTGGCGAGCGGCTGCGCCGCCGGTCTGATGCCGTGGGCATGGCGGCCATGCTGATGCG
>VOFI01001201.1_pt1 | contig 146000 bp, 164 predicted proteins | sample 5384131 | NCBI WGS metagenome assembly VOFI01 (sample SAMN12384728, study PRJNA508395) | human gut metagenome | isolation source: healthy gut H | host: Homo sapiens | reverse complement strand
CGGAGGCAAGGGTATACTGCCGCACAAAATTTGTCACACCGCCCGCTTCGCTCATGGTGTAGTCCAGATGGCACAGGGCGGGGGTCAGGTCGTACAGCCCCAGTTCCTTCATCAGCATCCACATCCCAAAGGGCATCCCGGCATATTTCATTGTCTGTCTCCAAATCCGATCTTCACGATCTGCATTACCACGATGCCTGCTGCCAGAATCGTCAGCACTGCCCCAATGGGCTCTACGATGCCAGATAGTACTCCGTCCCAGAACGCCCGGCGTTTTGGCATTCCTTCTGCCCGCAGGGGCATGGAGATGATGGCCCCCTCTGGGAAGTTCTGGATGGCGATCCCAAGGGAAAGTGCCGCGCCCCGGCGGCGGTGATCTGAGCAGTCCCGGCAAGATAGCCAGCATAGACCACCCCCACCGCCATGCCCTCCGGGATGTTGTGCAGCGTCACTGCCAGAACCATCATAGTGGTGCGTTGGAGTTGGCTTTTTGGCCCTTCGGCCTGCAAACTATTCTGGTGCAGATGCGGAATAAGATGATCCAGCAGCAGCAAAAACAGGATGCCCAGCCAGGAGCCCACCGCTGCAGGGAAAAACGCCAGCCTGCCCAGGTCTGCAGCCTGCTCCATGGCTGGGATCAGCAGACTCCATACCGATGCCGCCACCATCACTCCGGCTGCAAAGCCGGTGAGGGCACGCTGGATGCCATCGCTCAGGGACTTTTTCAAAAAGAACACACAGCCTGCCCCAAGACTTGTGCCCAGAAAGGGGATCAGGATCCCCAGAATGCGTCTTGTATCATGTCGAACCTCCTTGTGGTTAAATATAACTAACCGTACAAGCAGTATACTGCGCTCCGGCAAAAAGGTCAAGGGCAATACCGCATAATTCTAAGTGCCGCAGCCGCCGGAACGGTGCTCAAGCCGTCAGGCGGGAATTGTGCGGTGTTGCCCAAGGGCTTTGCGGCACCTTCTGCCAAAAAATTAACCTCCATAAACATTCCCACTTTTTTTCTTGACAAGGCTCTGCAGGCGTGCTATTTTAAATTTTGTCAATTAGCCTGTCTAACCATCTGAGGGGCCTCGCCCCGCAGGTTTTTCTTTGCGTGAAATGTTAGGCTGAGCTAACCATACATTTTCAAACCAGAGCTAGAGGTGTGTTACAATGAGATTGAAAAAAGTATTTGTAGGTGCACTTGCTGCCGCCATGCTGGTGTGCGCTGTGGCAGTCCCGGCCTTCGCTGCGGAAGAGGTGGAGCAGGAGAACTGCCTGTCCTCCAGCTATGTCCAGATGAACATCCCTTACGCCGATTTCTACAAAGCTGCCGGTGTGGACAATGCATCTGAGATCGATGCTGTTACCAGCGCCACCAAAAACAAGACCCGTGCAGGCAAGCTTGCCGCCGGTTCCTACCATGTCAACGCCGACGGCACCGACATCACCGGTGTTTCCTTCCCGGTCAAGGTACTGACCCCGTGGGCGCTGGAGAATGCAAAGCAGGTCACCGATGCTGACAGCTACGACATCACCGTTACCCTGAAGGGCAAGGAATCTACCACCACCTACACCGGCGCAGATGCCCTGTTTGAGAACGAGAGCTACGCTTACTACGAGCTCAGTGAGACCCCTGCCTGCTATATCACCGCATGGTACAACCTGCTGAGCGGCAAGTGGGAGTTCGGCAAAGTCAACGCCACCGAGACCACCGTAGAGGGGGTCACCGTGAAGCTGAAAACCAATGGTCACCACACCGATTACGAGATGAAGCTCTCCGGTTTTGATCTGGACTACAAGGCCAACAAGGTCTACGGCGTAGTGCTGACCACCGCCGACGGCAGCGAGTACGGCCTGCACCATGTGACAACATTTGGCACGGTACCGCTCTGGGCTTCAATGCCAAGCGATAGAACACCGGGTTCACCGGGCCGCTCATAAAGCGGTCGTAGATGTTCTCTCTCGGTGGAGGAAATTCCTGCCCGGCTCTGAGCCGGGTCAGCACCTTCTGAAGCCCGGGCTCTGCCTGTTCCACGATGCTCCGTGCCTGCTCCTTCTGGGGTGCATTAAACATCGCAATGTAGTTTTCCGGCATCTTGATCTGGGCTGTGCCCATGTACTGCAGCCGCTTTTTGCGCCGCAAGCTGCCGGTTATAGCCTGCCGCATTGCCAATCTCACTGCCGCAGTCCATCACAAACCAGATGCGCTCTGCCCCGGTCAGCGTGGTCTTGCCCAGCCACTCGGACACCACCCGGGGATGCGCCATGCGTAGGTAGGCGTCACCAGCACCACATCCCGCCCGGTCTGCACCGGGGCGGTATTCCCCGCCTTGATGCAGGCGTTCAGGTCGTAAAGCGGCATCTCCAACCCTTCGGCAATGCGCCGCGCCAGATACCGGTTGAAAATAATGAATTTATATAGTTCTCCATTTTTCATATTTACTGTTGCAATTGGAAAGAGTATCCACTTCCAAGAGTGTTCTTTTATTTCCTGCATCGGCAAAACTAAATTTCTGTATTTTTTTTTGCCAACTGTAAGCTTGTTTGTCTTGTAAGTAAGCGACTGACTATCGAGGTACAGACCTCCTCCAACTATGCCATTGTGACACAAACTGCAAACAAAAGATTTCATAGAAACATCCCTCCATTAAATTCCAAGTTGTCGTTCTTAGTGTCCCATGGTTTCCGCACACAAAAAGCCCCCTGTGCAAGGTGTGCGCTTACGCCTCCCCCGCAAACTTCATGCCCCAGCTCATGCGGGTATCGTACATCAGGCGGGTCAGGGCAAGGCTGTCCTGCGGGGTGTAGCGGTCGCTGCCGGTGCGCCCCAGCTTGACGCAGCGGCTTGCCTCCCGGATCTCATACTCAAAGCCGTTGATGTCCACCGGGCAGCGGATGACCTCCGGCTCTTTGCCCTCCACTTCCAGCGTCATGGTCTCGGCGTGCTGGAAATCCGGCAGGAAAATACTGCCCTTGGTGCCAAGGATGCGGGCATTGCGCTCCAGCTCCTGCCCGATGGTCTGGACCGACTCCGCCTTGCAGCCGCCGGGGTAGGTCAGCGCAAGGCGGCTGTAATCGTCGGTGCCGTACTCGTTGATGTGCACCTCTTTGGTTTCCACCTTCTCCGGGTCCTGTCCGGTGAGGATGCGCAGAAAGCCCAGATTGTAGATACCGATATCCAGCAGCGCACCGCCGCCCAGACCGGAATCAAACTTGCGGTCCTTCCGGGCACCGGAGGCAACAAAGCCCGTACTGCTGCGCAAACGCCTGTGCGCTTTCCATGTGCCGTGACCCCACGGCAACAAGCTGCTCTCCTTCTGCGCCCATCTGTTCCACCGTAGACGCAAACTTTTTGGCAATGGTGCCGGTGGCTAAAATTCCCCACTTCATAACGGTACCTCCCGGTTTATTCCTTTGGATTCGTTGCGTCCAGTATACCATGGTTTTCCCTTGCGGAAAAGATAGTGAAAAACAAAATGCCCCCGGAGGGCTTGTTCCAACTCTCCGGGGACAGATTCTATGCACCGGTATCTTTCATCTTGTTCCAAACATTCTCATCCATTATAATAGAGATAGAAAGAAGGTGCCAACATGAAACATCGCATTGTGACGGCTGCGCAGATGAAGGAAATTGAACAAGCCGGGGATGCCCACGGTCTGCCCTACCCGCAAATGATGGAAAACGCCGGGCTGGCGGCTTACGCTGAACTGCAAAAGCAGTTCCCGCATCCCGGCAGGCTGCTGGTGGTCTGCGGAAAGGGCAACAACGGCGGCGATGGGTTCGTGATCGCCCGTGCCGCTGCAAAAGACGGCTGGAATGTGACCGTTCTTCTGGCCGAGGGCGAGCCGAAAACTTCTGACGCTATCCGCAATTTTGAGCGTCTGCACTCCCTGCCGGTGCACATCTGCACTGACGGTTCTGTACTGGAAACCCAGAGCTTTGCTGCCGTTGTGGATGCCCTCTACGGCACCGGATTCCATGGTGAACTGCGGCCTTCCGGCCTTGCTACCTGCGGACTGATACGCCATCTGCACAAGGGCGGTGCCTTTGTGCTGGCCGTGGACCTGCCCAGCGGCATCAATACGGATACCGGCGAGGTTGCCGAAGGTGCTGCCCATGCAGATCTGACCGTAACCTTCGACAGCTATAAACCGCTGCATATCGCAAAAATCTCTGCGCCGCTGTGCGGAAAGATCGTCTGTGCCGACATTGGCATTCGGGACGAATGGCACCCGGAGTTTTGACGAGGGCTTGCCGCTGCGGAAAAGCACCTGCGCACAAAGAGCCGCCGCACAGATCCCTGTGCAGCGGCTCTCTAGCTCTCAGCGCCGACGGTGTCACATCCTGCGCTCAAGGTTCTGCCGGAACAGCTCATACGCTGCCCGCATCTCCTCCGGCAGACGCTTCAAGGTCTCCTGCTGCAATTCAGACGGCATCCCGTAAAAGGCTTCGGCAATGCCGCCGGTGATGCAGGCAAGGGTGTCGCTGTTTCCTCCTTTACTCCTGATGCCGCTTCTTGAAGTCGGCTTCAATTTCCTCTTTCCACTCTGCGCCGATGGATGCCGGGCAGGCTGCCTGCCGCATCCGGGAGACCGTCTCGCTGACAACGTGGTAGTTGACTGCCACGCCCTGCGCATCGTTCTCGAACCGCACCGCCCGGTCTGCCCCGATGCCGAAGCGAGCGGCCTCCTGCACGGCGTCCATGTTAGCACCAAGGAACAGAAATTCCCAGCCGTACCGTTCTTTTTTTCCGCTCGATCATCCGGCGAATCTTCTCGTAGCCAAACCGCTTGCTGGCGTTTTCCAGCCCATCGGTGGTGATGACAAAGATGACCTTTTTCGGCACGCTCGTCCTCCGGCAGATGGCGCTGGATGTTTACCATCTTCTCCACGCCGTAACCGATGGCATCCAGCAGCGCCGTACAGCCCCGGACGTAGTAGTCCTTTTCGGTCAGCGGCGCAACGGCGTGCAGCGAAGCGGTCGTGCAGCAACTGCACCTCGTGGTCGAACAGGATGGTGGTCACGTTGGCTTCGCCTTTCTGCTCCTTCTGCCGGGTCAGCATAGCATTGAACCCGCCGATGGTATCCTGCTCCAGCCCGCCCATGGAACCGCTGCGGTCCAGAATGAAAACAAGCTCGGTAAGATTTTTCTTCACAACAATGCCCTCCGTTTTTTGTGGTGTTTCGTCTTTCTGGCAAAAGGATACCACAAACCGGAGGGCAAAAGGTCAACGGGCAGGCGACAAATCACGCACCCAGCTGTTCCTGATTGTATTCAAACAATAGCGTATTGACCTGATTGATGTTATAAATTTTGTGTTCCAAACAGTACCGCACGATCCAGTCCCGCTTGGAGCCATCGGAGAAGGCATAGCCTGCGCTTTTAAGCAGGTCGATGGTCTCATCCTCCGACAGATGCAGCCCCACCGCAAAGGCAAGCACGGTCTTCTTTTTGGGGTTGTAGTCGTCCGGTTACACTGAATTTTGGAGAAATGCTGCCGGGATATGTTGGACTGCTTGTACACGGTGGAATCCTTCAGCCCCCGCTCATCAATGAGCCGCAGCAGACGAGTGGTGAAGCTCTCGCCAAGGTTGTCCATCAGGTGTTCCAGACTGCGGGCTGCCATGGGGGTGGCAGGCGGAGGCGGTGCAGCCGCAAAGACCGGCGGCGCGCACTCTTGCGCAGGATACTCCCGGTCGGCAAGCGCAGCATCTTCCCAGCGTTCCACGTATTCTCTGCGCCGACGGTCAAACTGGTAGCTTTCATCGTTCTGTGCTACATAGTGGTCGTCAATGTACTCCTCCACCGAGGCGAACAGCTTCCGGCTCACGGCCAGCGAGCCCCGGTCGTAAAGCACCAGATACACGGTCAGGTCGTGCTCCATGACGTACTGTGTGATGGTGTCCACCGCAATGCGGAAGGCCTGTTCTTTGGGGTAGCCATAGTTCCCGCTGGACAGCAGCGGGAAAGCCACGCTCTCGCAGTGGTACTCTGCGGCTAATTCCAATGCGGAGTGGTATGCACCGGCCAATTGTTTTGCTTCGCCAAAAAATCCGCCGTGCCACGCCGGGCAGACTGCATGGAAAACGTACTTTGCCGACAGCCCGAATGCCGGGGTACACACGGCTCTGCCCAAATCGCAGCGGCCGATGGCTTCACAGGCGGCGGTCAGCTCCTGCTCCCCTGCCGCCTGATAGATGGCACGGCTGGTGCCGCTGCCCTGCAAAAGGTTCCGGTTGGCCGGGTTGACAATGGCATCCGCCGCCACTTTGGTGATGTCGTTGCGGATCATCAAAAAAGGCATGGTGGTTCCTCCCTTACACGGTTTTCTTCATCCTATCACATCCGATGGGGCGGTGCAAGGGCTGCGCTTATTTTGCTGTCCATACAACCATTATAACGGTGTCATGCTTCCTTTCCACGGAAAAGCGTCTACACGCAAAACAGGCTCCTGCAAGCGTTTAACCACTGGCCCTGCATCAGCCGATCGGACAGAGCCGACATTTCTTCCTCGGTCAGAATGCGCTTGGTCACACGCTCAGTGCGCTGCTTTTCTGCGGCAAGCTGCTCGTCATAGCCACGCAGGGAGAGAAGGGCGAGAAGATCTTGGCACGGTTCTGAAGGGTCATGCGGGGGTGCTTGCGGAGGGATTCTTCGGTCTGGGGGCGTTCCATCTCTAGGATGTCCCCGTACTTTTTGGCGGTCTCCAGCCCGATTTTGCTATTTTTGTAGTTTTCCATCTGAACCTCCCGCGCTGTGACCGCCGATTTGTGCGTTGCGCCGTCGCATGGTGGCACCTTCCTCGTAGCTGCTGGCTTTCAGCACGGCGTTTTTGCCGTACTTGTTCTTGATACCCAGCATGGCTTGCTGGAGTTTTTTCTCCTTTTCCAGCTTCTTGGTGTCGGTGAAAAAGTCCACCTGATAGAAGCCCTCGTCCGGCGTGACCTTGTTGGCGTTGAGAGTAATGCGCCGCACCGTCAGCGCCGGGTCGGTGATGCGCTCAAACAGCTTTGCGCTTTCGTTGATGAGGGTGCTGCCCAGATTGGTAGGGGCATCAAACCGGATAGTGCCGTGAGCCGCCTTGGGGATAACTCTGCCGTAGCGGTCGGTCTGGGTCAGACCACGGTAGCCGCCCTTGTCCACGTTCTCCCGGTCGTAGCCCACCTCCAAGGTGATGGATTCGGTCACCAGCTTCTTTTCCGTGAGCCGGAACATCAGAATCTCCGCCATCTCCCGGACGATGAGCTTGGCCTTATCATTGGGGTAAGGACAGGTCAGAACCTGCCCCTCGCTGATGCTGTTGGTGCTGGGCTTGTAACTTTTGATCTCGGCCATACCGCAGGGCTCGTAACCCCATGCGTGGTCGATGAGAATTTCCGCGTCCACGCCGAAAATCTTATACAGACGATCTTCTCCGTGGATAGAAAACCGTGCCAAGTCCCCCATCGTGTAGATGCCGTGGGCTTCCAGCTTTTTCACTGTACCAGGGCCGGTCATCCAAAAATCCGTCAAAGGTCTGTGGTTCCACAGCAGATACCGATAGGACTGCTCGTCCAACTCTGCAATGCGAACGCCATTCTTGTCTGCCGGAATGTGTTTTGCCACAATGTCCATGGCCAGCTTTGCAAGGTAGAGGTTTGTACCGATGCCTGCCGTTGCCGTGATGCCGGTGTTGTACAGCACCTCCCGCACCATGGTCATGGCAAGTTCGTGGGCGCTCATGTGATAATAAGGCAGATAGCCCGTCACATCAATGAAAACCTCGTCGATGGAGTAGGGGTAAATGTCTGCCGGGGACACATATTTGAGGTAGGTCTTGTAGATTTGAGTGGAAACATCCAGATACCGCTGCATCCGGGGCGGCGCAACGATGTAGCTCAGCCCCAGCGCCGGGTCTGCGTTCAGGGCATTGGCATCAAAAGAGGTGCTGGCAAAGTGGTACTTGCCGTCCTCCCCCCGGACCGCCTTTTTCTGCCGGATGGCGGTCTGCAGCCGCTGAGCGTTGACCTCCCGGACCCGCTGAACGGCTTCAAACAGCCGTGCTCTGCCGGGTATCTTGTAGGCTTTCAGGGAGGGCGACACCGCAAGGCAGATGGTCTTTTCGGTGCGTGTAAAAGTCACAACTATTTATCTTATTATAATAAATCTTTACGCTGTTTTCAAGATAGAATGGCCATTTTATCCGTGATATAGACAACAAAAAGAGTGGCAGCATTTCAAGCTGAAACGCTGTCACTCTGTAGGAACTGCGTAATGACTGACGATTATCCTTCTACTTTGACCGTAGCGCGATCGCTCTTTGCGTTTCCATCCGCATCCAGCGTGATATGCACAAAATGTTCCGGCTTATCATAATCCTTTGTCTCGCCGTCATCGGTATAGTATTCATAGGATGCACCATCGGGAGCATAGGCAAGCAGGCGCAGATCTGCAAAATCCACATCGGCAACGCTCTGGATCTTTTTGCCGTCCTTGGCAAGGGGCAGAAGGTGTCCCTTGCGCATAAAGAACACCACTTCATCCAGCTCCACCGGAATGTAATGATGGCCTGCTGGCAGCACGCTGGTTTCGATGCGGTTGCTTTCGCTGCACTTTACCCGCACCTGCAGCATCTCCTCCGGCAGATAAACATACCGACCTCGGGCATTTTGCTCATATACCGGGGCGATCAACAGGCTTTCACCGATCATCACCTCATCCTCCACCCGGCGGGCAAAGTCATCCTCCGGGAAGGCGAACGCCAACGGCATACAGTACATGCCGTCGTGCAGAGCAGCTTTCATGTACTCGCTGTAAATGTAGGGCAGCAGCAGGTAGCGCAGTTGTAAAATACCGGCAAAGGCGGCCTTGTTCTTAAAGCGGTAGGGTTCCTGCCGGCGGGTGCCGTTGGCAGAGTGGTTCCGCAGCAGCGGAGAGAAGATGCCCAAGCCGTACCAGCGCAGCACCAGATCCTCCGTGGTATTGCTGCCAAAGCCGCCAATGTCGGGGCCTTCGTACAGGAAGCCGCACATATTCAGGGAGGGCATCATGTGCAGCGCAAGCAGAATGTGGCTCCACCAAGAATGGTTGTCGCCAGTCCAGATGCCGCCATACCGGTGCATCCGATGCAGGCAGAACGGGAGTATATCAAAATGCGCTTGTCCGGCTCCAGCCGCTCGAAAGCCTCACCTGCCGCACGGGTCATGTTATAACCAAAAAAGATTATGTACCTTGTCGTGCCGCATACGCCCCTGCTTTGGTGTTGTGGTAGAACAGCTTATAATCGTTTTCGTTGTTGGAAAGCCCTGCCACCATGCCGGTAAAAGCACCAAAGCTGGAAATATCCAGGTTTTGCTTGCTGTATTTCTCAATTTGAGCAAAGGTCTTTTTCAGTCTTTCCTCTGCGTAGAAGATAGCAGTCTCGTTCATATCGTTCCAGAAGCCCTCGATCCCCTGATCCAGCAGAACTTTATATTGACTGCCAAACCAAGCGCGGGCTTCCGGGTTGAGCATATCGGGGAAGTGTACCCGTCCCGGCCACACACCGGCTACAAAGGGGTGCCATCCTGATTCGTACAGAAGTAGCCGTTTTTCACGCCCTCCTCGTACACATCATATCCATCTTCGATTTTGACTCCTGCATCGATGATGGGGACAAGATGGATGCCCTGCGCTTTCATCTCGGCTGCAAAGTCTGCAAAATGCGGGAAACGCTGCGCATCCACCGTAAAGTCCTTGTAATGCTCCATGTAATCGATATCCAAAACCACAGCGTCCAGCGGCATATTATTGGCACGGTAATTTGCCACCACCTCGCGGACCTCGTCCTCGTTCATGTAGCTCCAGCGGCTCTGGGCGTTGCCAAAAGCCCATTTGGGCGGAATATAACTGCGTCCCACCAACTGGCGGAACTGGTGCACAATATCGGTCAGGCTTTCGCCCTCAATGATGTAGAGATCGTAATTTTCCTCGGCCACCGTGATGCGTAAGGTATCCATGTCAGTGTAGCCGCAGTCAAAGGTGACCTTGCCCGGGTAGTCGATAAAAACGCCAAATGTATCCTTGCCGGACACGATCATAAAATTATAAGCACCGTACAGCGAGGATTTGCCCTCGGTATGGTTGCCGTCATCGGAGCATTTGCTTTCGTACACCCACCCGCGCTTGTTGATACCACGGACGTTTTCGCCAAGACCATACAGAACATCCTGCGGTTCCATGGCATAGGAGAAGCCATCCGGCTCCTTGGTCAGATAGGGTATCGTTTCCATCATGGGCAAAAAAGAACCCACTACACTTTCGGTATCAAACGGTTGACCGTATTGCTTTTTGTAGATCATAGTAAAATATCTCTCCTCTGTTTTTTGAATGGTCACAGTGTAAAACGTACCAACGTATTTTTGATGGACAATTAAGAAACTCTGACATTGACTGGAGCAATTGGGGCTTCAGCTTTTTTTCAACCCAATCGCTGCGGTTGTGCAGCTATTTCAATACAAGATCCTTGAAACGTGATGTTCCTGTTTACCCAGATACAGCTCCACGATCATCCGTCCGTTTTCGGTATTGCAGAGGTTTTCTTTGCAATAGCCGCAGAGCTTTCCGTCTGCCTGTGCCACATAGCAGCGCAGCGGCTGCTGAAGCTCCTGCGGGATGCTGCTCCACGGGATCACATAGCTCATGCCGGTGTCCCCCACATCCACGATGCAGGCCCGGTCGCTGTCCTCCTCCGATAAAATCAGCTCCACCTGAAACACATCCGCAAAGGGTGCGCCCTGATACTGGGCTTTTTCCCGCCTGCGCTGGGCACGCAGGTCGGACAGGGCGGCGTCCAGCTCCGCCTCCGGTACATCGGTCTGGTACAGCAGAATGTGCAGTTGCTGCTCCGTTGCCTCGCTTCCCTGCTCCCTGTCGGGCTGCAGGGTCACGTCTGCATGAATGGCGCAGACCTGCTCCTGCAGCTCGGTGCGCAGCCGTGCAAGCATCTGCTGATGCTCCGCTTCCACCTCCTGCGGCGTTTTTGGCTTTGGGGCAGGTAGGTTTTCGGTATCCGGTACGATGTCCGGCAAGGGCTTTTCCGGCACAGCAACAGTTGATTTCTCCACTGTTTCACGGGGCGGCTTTGCCTCCGCAGCAGGGACTTTCAGCCTATCTGCCGTGGATGCCGATGCGCTCTTTGCTGTCGTTTTCGGCGCAGACGGAGACGACCGCTGCTTTTTGGACTGTGCTGCATCTGCGGTTTTCGGGGCGGCTTTTGCAGGTTCAGAGGGATTGCTTCTTGTACCGGAATCGTAGGATGGTCGGAACTCATTCCCGGTGCGGCGGTAGTACCGTCTGCCCACCTGTTCCCTGCTTTTCTTCACACCATCGTAGATCCACGCAAAGATCATGTACCGGGTAAGCGTGTCCCAAAAACTATTACGCCGGCAGCGCCCCTTACGGTTTTTATGACGGCGGCGGGGTTGTGGTACGCCAGCGACATGGTTTCAAAGACCAGAAAGCCGCACACAAAGCCCATGCCGGCAAACAGCTTTTTCCAGAAGTTCATTCCTCGCACCTCCCGAAGTGTGTTTTGCGGTGAACTTTTCTAATCACAAGTCAAGAAATTAGTGCAACATTCAAACAGCATATTTGCGATACGCAATTCAACGCTGTTGCTGCTGTATTAAAAGGTTGAATTGCTAAGTTTCCTGTTATAAAATATTTGCAGCAAATTCATCTATCAGCCGATTCACCTGTTCGGGTTTGTCTGTATTGGAATTATGCCCTGCTCCTTCGATCCACATCAATGGGATTTTCGTATTGCGATGCCATGCTTTGTTGTACCGTATACACGAACCTGCGTGATCTTGTGTGCCGCATATCAGCAACGCCGGACATTTGATCTCATACGGCAGATTCTTTTCTATGGCCGCTGCCAAAATACGAAAACCATGTCCGGCAATTTGTGCATAGCGTTTCTGGTTTCCGTCATAAGTCAGCATCATTTCACGCATGAGATTTCTACCGTAATCAGACGTAGCAACGCCTTCCGACCCCGATTTCAGGAGCCATTTCCACGGATAGTGAGCATATACCGGTTCCATCCGTTTCAAAAGCCAGATTTCAACCGCCGTCACATAGCTTCGTTGCAACGGTGCAGAGTCAATGGAGACAAAGCCTGTCATTTTGTCTGGGTAAAGCTGTGCATAAGCCTGTCCCACATATCCACCCATGGACTGCCCGACAATAACAGACTTTGTGATTCCTTCTTGGTTTAAGATATCGTTCAGCCATTTTGCCTTATCGAACAGATCAAAATCAAACCGAAACGGCCATGAAGAAGCATGTGCCGGTGCATCCCAGACAATAACATTATACCTGCTCTCAAAATACTGAATCTGCTTATCAAACAATCTATGATCCGCAGTCAATCCCGGCAGAAAAACAAGCGTAATTGTATCCGGGTTTGACACACTTACCCAATACCGAATCGTTCCGCACCGAGTTTGACAAGTCTTTTCTTTCATCAGGCTCCCCTCCACAAATTACGAGTTATCCCCCTCAGTATACCACGCTTTTCCCCTGCAGAAAAGCTGCTGCGCACAAAAGGCTTCTCCGGCAACTATCCGCGCCCCGGCTCATACAATCTAACAACTATGTACCGGGAGGGATATCGTGTGCTGCTGACCTTACTACAATTTTTCGCCACAAAATTTCTGTTTCTGGCGCTCCATCTGGAAAGCGGCTGCTTTCCGCGTCCGCTCACAGCCCGGGAAGAGGCCGCCGCTTTCAGCGCCCTGCACGCCGGAGATGCCGCCGCCCGGGAAAAGCTGATCCGCCACAATCTGCGGCTGGTGGCGCACATCGTAAAAAAATATTACGCCCTGCCGGGTGATCAAGAGGATCTTGTTTCCATCGGCACCATCGGGCTGATGAAAGCGGTAGATACCTTTGATGCCACACGCAAGGCGCGGTTTTCCACTTATGCCAGCCGCTGCATTGAAAATGCTATCCTCTCCCCAGCGCACTTTGGGATGGAAAAGAGAATCCACCTCTTTCACGCAATGACGCATCTACGTCAAAATGGATTTTTGGAGCCGAGAGAGCGGTTCCTTTTTTTCTGCTTCAGAGGGTGTCATGTGAGGTTGTGGTCTAACCCCTCTATACATCTTACAGGTAAGTTTGGCAGGCCCCCGCACCACCGTAGAGGCGCAGGCGTTCTACCGTATGTACCACTCTTACGCCGACATCCCGAATCCATGGGACCGTCTGCGTTGGTGCCGCTATGGTCTTGACCTGCTGCAAAAAGAGGTTGCCGCCATGGTGGGCATGGAGGAATGGCTCTATCGGGATCTAGAAAGCGGCATATTTCACCGCAGCTTTACGCCGGAACTTGCGGACAAGCTCGCCGCCCTTTACGGCATCCCGGTGGAGGACATTCTGGACGACTACACCCTGTTTCTGCACCGGGGCGGAGGAGACTTCCTCCGCAGATACCGGGAGGCAAAAGGCTGGAACCGTCAGCAGCTTGCCGACCATGCAAAGGTCAGCAGGACAAGCATCCGCTGCTGGGAGAGTGGACAAAAGACCATCAGTCAGAAGTGCTTTTGCCATCTGGTGGAAAACCTTGGTTCCGATTTTCCATTATGCTTCGCATGTGAGGTATGGTAATTTTTCTCCGGTCAAACGAAAAAGCCTGTCTGCAAGCCACGATATGTGGCAGCGCAGACGGGCTTTCGTTATGGAATCATTCTGTTTCAATTATTCTGATATTCGCTCTGACTTACATGGCGTTCCGTAAAACACGCAGTCGTTCTTCAAACGTTGCTTTCCATGCCGGATGCTCGGAGAATATGGTGTGCTCCACCTGACGGACTTGGTTCAGTCCGATGTTCCGCACCGCTTCCACTGCAGCATCTTTTTGGCTCAGATGGCGTTTTCCCACGGTCAGACAGTTTGCGCCTTCTGGCGTGTCGTACTGCTGAAACGCCCGGTTGAAGTCCATCAGGTCATGCAGACGGATGGGCTGATTGGTTTCGTTGTCTACCAGCAGACCCCAATTTTCCCAATGACGGTCGGTATTGCCCACCAGATAATCCAGAATGTTCATCATATAGTAGCCGGGAGCATCCAGCTCTAAGATCTTATCCAGCGTGTTCCAATCATGGTTCGTGCAGTAGACGTCATAGGCTGCATAGGTCACAAGACTGTATCGCTGAGATGTCATGATTTTGCTGATAGAAACCGGCTCATTTTCAAACATTCCCTGCTCATACAGTACCTGATGGCAGTCAAAGCACCGGCAGATTTTGCTTGCCAGCACTTCACGTTCCACCGCTTCCCTGCCACCATCCTTGTAAAGATAGAAGCCATCCTCTTTTCGCACCCACGCCTTGGGGTACAAGCCGCCCGTAGACAGGTCATTTGCCAGAAGATGGGCGTTTGTCACCGTCATTTGGTGCCCCCGCAGCGCAATATCCACAAGCGCATTGCTTAAGGAGTGTGCAAAAAGGTTGATATCCTCGAATCGAATGTTCTCGTTTTCTTCTTTCACCCAGAACACATCCAGCAAAGACAGACAATGGTAGGATAATGCAATCTGTGCTCGTTCCCTGTCCGTAACACTCTGAGATGCACCGATACTGTTCAGGATTTCCTTGGCGTAGGTGGGATTCAACGTCAACATCCGGGAGGCGCACCAATAGTAAAAGTTCGTTACATTATTGATGCGCTCGTCAAAATCATCCGATTCCACCAGAACCAGATCATAGGGCATGAAATCCTCGAGGCAGACCCTGCATTCCCCTGTCGTGCTGAGTTGTGCCACACAGCTTTCCCGGTGCATGATCTCGTAAAACATGGTTTTCATCCCTCCCTGCGTTCTGTGTCTTGCTCTGTATTTATATTACCTTCTTTTTTCACGGGACGCAAGAGCTTTTACTTTTCAAAAAGCTTTTTCTGCTGCTCCATCAGGACGGTTTCGATACGCTCTTTCAGCAAAAAGTGGAACTGTTTTGCGTGTTACGCAATGCCATAGGATACCATATTGGCCGCCAACAATCAATGATTTTTTGTCAGCAAAATTCCAAAAACTTATGTAACACAAAAAGCCCCACGCTCAACACTGCCTCTAAATCTGACCGTCTCTGGTCAGAGCAGAAAAAAGCATATGTTGAGCGTGGGGCTTTGTTTATCGGCTCGGCTGCCAGCCGGGCTTTTGGTGTTCTTTGGGTTTGTAGGTTCCTTTGGTAGTATCGATCACCGCCTGCAGCAATTCGAGCTTCTGCCATGTGGGGCAGTTCAGACGGTCGATTTTTTCGATCACATAGTTGGCGTGGGCGGTTGCGACCCGTTTTCCGAGTTCGTCCCATCCCTCTTTCGTTTTGGGGTAATGTACCACCACTTCAATGGGGGCACTCTTTCGCATGGCTCACTCACCTCCGGTTACATCGCTATCACCTCATTTTTACGGGTTACTGGTTGTCCGCTATTCGCTGCGGTTTCCGCTCAGAACGTTCAGAGCCAGACTGACCAGCAAAGCCATATCAATGCGGAGCATTTCAGCCTTGCTGGCATAGCCCATAAAGCGTTCGATGCGGGATTTATCGATCGTGAAGATCTGCTCCAGAAGAATCATGGACGGTTCTTCAAAGGCCGGGTTGGAATCCACCAGCACATGGGTGGGCTGGTTTTTCTTCTTTTCCGTCCGGGTGGTAACAGTTACAACGATCAATGTAGGCGAATGACGGTTTCCAATGTTGTTCTGCAGAACTACCACAGGGCGTTTCCCGCCCTGTTCCGAGCCGATATGCGGCTCCATGTCTGCATAGTAGATGTCCCCTCTGAGATATCTCCAATTGTTCGGTAACATAAAAATCAACCTCCTTTTTATGTAAGAAACAGCCGCCGCAGACGGATACCACGACGGCTGTTGTTCAGGAGGTAAAACGAAATTGTCAGTTTTTCAGCGGCAGACTCATCTCACGGCTGGCACCGTTATAGATGCGGAGAATCTGCCGCATGTGGCGGTTTGCAGAACTGCCGGTGTCTTTCTGAGCCAGCTGCGTGATGGTTTTCGGGTGTGTCCTTGCCAGCTGCTGCACCAGGCGCTCCCGGCTGTACTCGCCCTCGTATACGGAGATGAAGCGGGCCACACCACGGATTACACCGGCAAGGTAGGAATCCACATTGCCCTTCCACGCCTCGTTGATGATGTGAAGCATCTCGACGTAGCGCTCACAGCCATACTGCTTGTACAGTTCGTATGCCGTTTCGATGCAGTAGATTTTCCAGGGTGCCCGGATGCCGTCATAGGCAAATTCCACACCGGCATTCGACGTGATCCCCACAAAGTAAAGTGCATCCGGGTTTTCGGCCACCAGATTTGCACGAAGACGTTCGCCCGCCGTCAGGCAGGTAGCATTGCCCGTCTGAATCGCAAACAGCGTTGCTTCGTCTTCTTTGGTAAGGCCATAGAAGACCTTGCAGCGGATGGGCAATTCCATACCACCGTTGCAGGTTCGACGTGCTTCTACCGTGTTCTGCCCATCCAGAATGTAGCCATTCCATGTGATGATGGGATTCAGAAGACGACCCTCGGCAATGATGTTCTGCTCAAGCTGCTGTTCTTCCTCAAACTGCAGCGGCGGAATTTTGCTTTGGAACTCCGGGTCAATTTTAAGCTGGCTCAGTTTCACGTCGGTTCTCCTTTCCGGTCATTTTTGATTTACGGACAATGGGCTGAACGTAGTAGTCAAACCCATATCGTGTCTGGCAATACGTGCAGACATCCTTGACGAGCTGCCTGGGGTCGGCTCTGCGGAGATGGACGCCCTTTGCGTCCAAAAATGCCCCTCGGCAGACGGCGCACAAAGTTGTCAGGGTGGATTCATCCACCTTTTTTTGTGGTCTTGCGGTTCATTTGCGTACTCCTTTTCGCTGATATATAAAAACGCCGTCCGTGGTTCCCCTCGAACGGCGTTTGGAAAAGGTTTTGTATGGTTTCTCTTACGCGGTCACAGACCAGACCCTGAAGATCAACACCGAGAAAAAAGTCATCTCGCTGAATCTGCAAATCGACACCGATATTTGCAGCATGTACGAATATTTTGAGATTTTCCTGCAGCGGATGCTGATGTGCCGCGGGGCTGCCGATATGCTGGGAGCAACCTTCAAGTTGACGGCCAATGGGGCCAAAGTTCTTTAATGTGTGGCCATCTCCGCAAAGAACAGGAACTAGCCTTTATAATAAAAAACAAAAAGTCCCGCCTGAAAGTAAAGCCTTCACTTTCAGGCGGGGTGTCTTTCAATATGACTGCTATGGCGGCATGCGTGATCATGAACTCTGCACGATGTCAAGTCCTAGACAACTTTTTTCAAATACAAATCTTCAATGATGGTGGTTTCATCGTATGCAGCAACTGTGCAAGCGATCCCTGTTCTGCTACTACTCCATCTTTGAGCACCACAATCTTACCTGCACTGGAAACAGTGCGCATCCGGTGGGCGATGATGAGGACGGTTTTATTTTTTTATCAGCCGGGATATTCAAGACTCCTTTTTTATTGAGTGTGACTTCTCTCATAAACCGCAGCCGCGATGCACCAGACCATAATGGCACTGTTCGTGCTGCTCTGGCTCATTACGGACATCCATGTGGCCACCGGCACCTGCATGGCCTGTGCAATATCAGGAACAGTAACCAGCAGAAGATTCCATGTGACCGGGTGAAAAGCCAGCATCCACCGGGAATACCGTGTCTTGCCCGCAAGCAGCATCACGAAATGGATGCCGAAAGCCAGTATCATCGGAACGTACATCGGCGCAATGGCGAGGAGCATGCCGTCTTGATAGGCGGTGACCGCCGCGATGGCAGCTTCTTCTCCGATGCGCGGGCCCAGATAGGTGGTGAACCACGCCATGGTAGCCACCCAGGTGTGGATAGTCAGCGCCACCGCAACGGTGAAAATTCCGCACAGATACTGAATGATCTTTGTTTTTCTGTACTTTGTATCAATGTCCGCATTCAGCGCTTTTACTACGAAGTAATAGAGAAAGCCGCCGACCGCTCCCAGCCCAACGGTAAGCACAGGCTTCCACAGCCCGTAGGAGCCGGACAGATAATAGGCTCTATTGAAAAGACCGGTGTCCGTTTCCCGAAGCGGAATGCAGCCCAGCAGCCAGTCCCCGGCAGCCATAAATCCGCATCCGACTGCGCCAAGAATGCACCAGCGAATCAGCTTTTTCGGTTTCTCCGTCTTCATCTTTTTTGTCTCCGATTGCAGTTCATGATTCTGCTTTTCATTTGGGCAATTTCCAACTTCTTAGAAAATCAAATGGACAATACCGCCGACAATTGCCGCTCCCGCAACCCAGATCAGCGCCAGTATGCTTCGCTTTTTCAGCACCTGCCTCCAGGTCTGCACGAACGGCGCATCTTCAAGCCCTGGCAGCACCCAAAACTGGCTGTGCCCGACCCATAGCTTGTCGATTACAACGCCGTCATAGATATTCATAACCTCAAGAAACAGCAGCGCCTGCCAATAGGCCTCACCAAAGGAGGAAGCCCCGTTCCACAAACCGATGATCAGCACAAGAGCAGCAAGCATCACGATAAAGAACGGTATCATAAAGCATTTTCGTTTCCGGTTCATCGTATTGCGGTCGATCAGTCCCAGTTCGATGGCGCGATCCTGCACCTCCTTGGGATAAAAGTACAGTCCGTTGACAGCACCACCGATCACAGCGATTTTTACCATTGCGGTAAACAGCAGACAATAAAGCAGCAGTTGCAGTACGATCATTGTTTTTCTCCTCTCAGTCTGCGTGCGAATCGGGCATATGCTCCCATTTCCTTCGTCTTCCATTGTGGTTCATACAAAACAAGAACGTATGCCAGAAATACCATGTACCAAATCGTTTGATTTCCATTTCAATATGCCGCCCACTATTATCTGACCTTCATGCAGAAATCGCAGCGGTCATTTCCACGCCCCAGCGTCATGCTTCTCTCCCAGATCAGCTTCGGATGCAGCCCGGTATAGCTGATGTCATCGCTGTCACAAAAACAGCGGCACAGCTCCGGGCAGCCGTATTCTGCGCAGGTGTCGTGATAGGGACACTTCATCATATCCACACGCCAGACGCCGTTACCGGTCTGCAGTTCTTTTGGGGCAAAGCCCGCCGCCGGGCCGAAAATGCTCCGGGTGGATTTGACGAAAACGCCGGGAACAAGGCGGTAAAGCCCCGGTATGTGCAGCAGGGCGGCAAGCTGTTTGTGGCTCGTTCTCGCCAAGTGCTCCACATAGCCGTGAACGGTTTGCAGTGCCTCCTCTTTCGGCATGACCCGCTGCAAGGTCTCGTAGGCCGCAATGCCCGGCAATATCTGCCGCTTGAGGTGGTATTGCTTTTCCTTGCTTGCACCCGCGTTTTCAGCCAGCAGCGCATTCAGGCGCATATCAAAAGCGGCGTTCAGCTGCTTTGCCTGCGCAGGAAAGCGTTGCGCCGCAGTCTCCCGAAAGTCACGGGAAAGATAGGTTTCCTTCGCCTTCATCGTCCGTCACCCCTTCTTTTTGTACCCGCAGTCGCAGTAGGGTCCGCCGGAGGCAAGGGTGTACTGCCGCACAAAATTTGTCACGCCGCCCGCTTCGCTCATGGTGTAGTCCAGACGGCACAGCGCGGGAGTGAGGTCATATAGCCCCAGCTTTTTCATCAGCACGCAGATGCCGCATTTGGTGAAGCGTCCCTCGTAGCCGCTGCCATCCGGGTATTCGTAAAATTCCATGTTCCACGAATAGGGGTTACGGTCGGCGGCTTTCAAGGTGGCGGTCGCCTTCATGCCGGAAATATCTTTGGGGGTAAACTTGTTTTTTCCGCTCTTGCGGCAGAACCACTGCATGGGCTTTGTCATCATGGATTTTGCGTAGTAATCCGTCAGCCTGTCCACCTCCGGGCGCTGCGGCATGGAGAGAATGAATGCCCCGATCATCGCGCAGTTGACGATGTTCATCTTGAAGCGGTCCGCTTTTTCGAACTCCGGCAGCCTGCGGATGATCTGCCGGTATTGCGGCTTTGCCTTTTTCGTGATAGCTCTTGCGGTGGCTGCATCATAGCCCAGCACAGCGGTCAGCTGCTTTTGAAAGGAACCGGCAAACAGCGCCCACATCCCAAAGGGCATTCCAGTGTATTTCATTGCAGATACCTCCCGGCTTCCGCTTCCAGCGCCTGCCACACGGGGTACGCCGCGCCGCTCTGATCGAAAAATTTCTTAAGATCCCGGTTCAGCGCACGCATTTCATCGATGGCGTTCATCGCGTGGTCGGAGGCGCAGAGCTTGCCCAGCGAGGTGGCACACATCAGCTTGAAAAAGCGCAGGCAGGTCTTGCGGTATTTCTCCCTTTCAAAGTCTGCATCCTCCTTGGGCAGAATGGTGTGCCCGGCATCTCGGATGGCGCGGTATCCCTCGATGTTGGCATCCAGCACACGGTTCAGGTACGCGGTATCTCCCCTGAGCTTTTTCAGGTCGCCGTCCGTCTTATAGCAGGCGAAAGCCGCCGGCATCACGAACGCGGCGTGGCAGAGCAGATAATCCTCCATGTTCGGCTCGTAAGCAACCTTGTATTTTGTACCGTGGAAGATGTGCCCGATCAACTGTTTATTGGAGGTTGCACCCGTCAGCTGCCCGATGGTGATCTTTTTCAGGTCGATGGAGACCACCCGGTCAGCCTCCCGATGCCCAGCAGAAAGCGCAAAGGCAAACAGGACATTCTTCCCCGGCAGTGCCGCCGCCAGCGCTCTTGCCTGTACGTTGTTGCCCACAAAAACGATGTTTTTCGTCCGGTTCGCCCGCAGCGTGTACAGAACGGAATCCAGCTGCGTATAACGCAGAACCACAAAGATCACATCGTACGTTGCATCCGGTGCAAGTTCAGTCACCACCGGAATGCGGCTGACCGAGGGGCGGAGCGAAAATTTGTCCTTGATCCGCAGGCCATTCTGCTTGATTTCCGCTGCCCAGTTTCCCCGGGCAAGCAGGGTCACATCCTTTCCTGCGTGCAGCAGATTCCTTGCCAGATTGCACCCTAAAACACCTGCACCATATACCAGAATTTTCATTGCTTGCCTCCAAATCCGATCTTCACGATCTGCATTTTCATCCCGTTGTCTCCAACCTTTGCGAGGAACCGGAAAAAGCCGCTGACAGAAGGGTCTTTCAAATCGTTGTACCCCAGCATATAGCCCCTGCTGGACACCTGCAAACGGCTGTCCCATGGGGAAAGCTCGCTTTTCGCATCCGAAACCGCGAAATATGCTCCCACATCCTTGATTTTCGCCGTCCTGAGCCACGTTTTGGCGATCATCTTCACCGCCGTACGGTTGGCAGCATCAAAGACCAGCACTCCGCCGGGAAAAGCATCTGCCATCCCCTGCACCAGCGCCTTGACCTGCTCCGTCAGGAAGTAATAGAACACCCCGGAGGCAAAGAACACCGCCCCGCCGGAGGCATCGATTTTGTCAAACCATGCGGGGTCTTTCAGGTCGCAGGGGATGTTTTGTTCTCGATCCCCGGCGGGCAGAAGCTGCTGCCGCAAGGCGATCACATCCGGGAAGTCCAGATTGTAGATCTTGCATCTACCGTTGTCGCAGGTTCTGCCGGTGTTGTCCAGCCCGCAGCCCAGATTGACCACCGCCGCATTGGGGTGGCCTTTCAGATAATCCCGCACCTCCCACGCAAGGTCGCACTGCCGCATGGCCACCTCCAGTGAACCGAAGCGCTGCATCAGGCTGCGGGAATTTTTCTCCGCCACTGAAAAGTCGTAGTCGATCTCATCAATCAGGCGAACCGCCGTTTCGTCCCGGTAGAGATTCGGGTATAGTTCCGAACACAGCTTCCGGGAATATAGCGGGAGAATCAGCGTTTCCTGCACAGTGTTTCTCTCGATTTTGTATTTCATATCGGGTCCTCTCACTTTCTGATAAATGGCAGTTCCGGCATACCGTCATGCGCAGCGATATATGTCAGCATTTCAGCAAAGCCTTGCGGGTCACGAATCTGATATTGCATATGATCATACCCCTCAAACACGGGATAATTGCCGCAGGGATAGGCTTCCATCACGGTCTGACGGTATTTGAAATGGTCTTCTATGCTGCCAAACTCGAAATAGATCTGCTTTTGCAGTTCTTCGGGAAGTGACGGGAAGGGTTTATCCTCCAGGCTGTCCGAAAGCTGCCGCCGCAAATTTGTGTAGGTCAGATTTTCCCCTGCGGCTATAAAATACGGCTTTATGGAATCATCATCACACCACAGGATCTTTTTCAGTGTGCCGCCCTTTGACCAATATAGGCTCTTGATGGCCAGATACAAAAACGGTGCCATCACGCGGCGCGTTCCTTTCCCGATTTGCGCAAACTGCCCGCCGTCGAAGAAAACGTATCCAATGGGCAGCTTCGTACTTGTCAAAAATGCCATGGCAAGATCGGCACCGATCGAAGAAGCCACAACCAGTTCAAGGCGTTCCAATCCCTGCGATTTCAGATATGCTTCCACCTGACGAACCTCGTCCGCCTTGCTGACATATTTCTGCCCTTTGCAGTACACGGTGGAGGTAGGTAAAATGCAGAAATACCGATCCTGTAAATAGTTTGCAACCGGTTCGCTGCTCTCCCCCCGTCACACCCATAGCATGAAAGAACAGCACCGCAGGATGATTCCTGTTGCCATAAGTTTGAAACATCATTGATATCGCCTCAGTTTTCCATAAGAAACATCATAATTCTCGCCAGCGCCGCCGCTATGGCTGCCATGCCCACCGTGCCGAACAGCCACTTTTTCTGCTTGTCTTTTGCGGTGATGTACGGCTTCAGATCTTCTGTTCCGGGGATCGTCCATGCGTTCGTGTGCCCCACCCAATAGCCGTCAACCAACAGGCGGTCCATGAGATTCATAACGGACAAGATGACGAGTAACTGCCAGAAGCCCGCCGCAAAGCTGCGCGCACCGTTTATCCCATAGACACAGACCAGCACATAGCCGATATAGCCGGGGACGCAGACGGCTTTGAAAAGTAGAGAATTGCGCTTGATTTTCTCGTGTGTTGTAAGTCCCAGCTTCACGCACCGTTGCTGCACCGCCGGGCTGTAAAGATGCACCATCCCAACAGCCCCTTTGCAGATGCCCACAGCACAGACAAGAACCAGCAAAGCCCCCAGCCCAAGACCTTCCAGAATCACCTGTAAAAGCATTACTTATTCCTCCTGTATCCGTTTTCGTCCCGGTATTCTGGATGCTCCTTTAAGTACGGATCCTTGTCGCCGCAGATGGTATAGTCGCATCGGCAACCGTCCACGCAGGTGGTCGTCCGCACCAGCTTGGCATGGAGCAGTTCCATGGACGCATAGTCCACATTGCACAGGGCGGGCATAATGTCCGTAAATCCGAACCGCTTGGCAAATTCCGCCGCCGGGCACGCCGTAAATTCATAATAGATGGGCTAGTTCTTTTCGTAAGGAGCCACCGTCATTTCATAATCGTGCCATTTGTCGCAGCCGCTTTTCGCACGAACAAACGCCTTGTACATCAGCTTCCTCCAGAACGGCTTGTTGCAGTCCACAAATTTCAGCTTGCGGAAAGTTGGAAGAATCAGTTTTTCCTCCATCTCTTCAATTTCACGGAATGTGGTCACATCCCGGCACACATCGTAATAGCACATAATGGCGATGCAGTCGTAGGTGCCGCCTACGCCGTTGTGAAAATTCTTTTTACCGCCGAGGTCGGTGCGCCACTTGGAAAGAAGCTCTGCGTATCTCAGCTGCACCTGCTCCCAGACCACCTCGCGCTCCGCCCCCGGATAGTGCAGAGCGATTTTCGCCAGAATTTCTTTTTTGCAGGGCGTGGAATACAGCACATGGCAGTTGCGGTCAATTTGTAATTCGCTGTCCCTCATCTTCCCACGCCTTTCAGAAAACCGCTCTTTGCATTTTCTTCGGTGTCGTCCGATTCGTCGTAGGCATCATAGGGTGCCGATGGGTCGTGTACTCGTTTTTTGAATGGTGAACAGCTCTTGTCTTTGTGGGCAAACGCAAAGGCAAAATTGTCCGTCCATCCCGTGTGACCGGTGATGAAATATGGATGCAGCCCACGTGTGCGCAGTTTCCGCTCCAGCTCCGCCAGTGACTGCACAGCCAGCTTATTGTCCTCCGCCAGCGAGGAAATGAAGCTGTAGCCGCCGTCCGCGCCAAACCACAGCGTGTCGCCAGTAAAAAGGTACTTATCGTCAATGAGGTAGACCATATGTCCCCATGTATGACCGGGAACCAGAAAACACTCGATCCTGACGCCGTCAATGTCAAGTACCTGCCCATCGTGCAGCAGTACCTTTTCGTTGTTGATCGTAACCTGCGGCAATTTATAGAGATGATAGATGACTTTTCGCCGCTCCTCGCCGGTGAGATACCGGTTCTCGATCTCGCCGATGTACAGCTTCGCATTCCGGAACAGCCCCGGACTGTCTGCTTCCACCGCACCCACATGGTCGGTGTCCTGATGGGTGATAAGGATATGGTGTATCGACTTCGGATCAATCCCAAGCCAGCCCATTTTTTCGGCAAGGCGGTCATAGTTGTATCCGGCATCGATCATAATGGTGGTATCGCCCTTGCGGTAGAAGAAGATATTTGCCACCCACTCCCGCACACAGGCAACATTTTCATCAATCCTGCCAGTGTTCAAAGGCTTGAAGATCTCCTTGCCTCGGTACATCCGGCTCATTGCTTTTCTTTGAAATTCCGTTGCCTTTTTCGACATGATCGCACCTCATTTCTGTGCTGTGATGCAAAGCCAGCCCTTTTTATTTTTGTGGCTCTGAATCTGACAAAATCCTGCCTGCTCCAGATATGCTTTCAGTGCAGTATCCGTATAGATGGTCATGCCGTTGATGATTTGCGTCCATTTGTCGTCTTTTGCTGTTTCGCCGTTTGCTTCATTGCAAATGAAAAAGTCCCGCCGGGCTTCAGCACCCGATAGACCTCTCTGAAATTCTGCGCAAGTTCCGGCCAGAAATAGACCGTTTCAAAGGCGGTCACCACATCAAACTGCTCCGCTTCAAACGGCAGCTCTGCCACACTTGCCTGTTGCACGGTACACCGTCCTGCCGCAATGGCTCTGGCATTGACTTTTCGCGCTTTTTCCACGCTGACGGCTGAGTAGTCGATGCCCTGCACCTTGCCCTTGGGACACAGTTTCAACAGCGTTTTAATGTTCGCCCCACCGCCGCAGCCGCAGTCCAGCACCATGGCATCCGGGGCAGGCTGCAAAAAACGCAGCCCCCACGCTGCCATTGCACTGTGTCCAAAGTTCATCATAGCAACCATGATCTTCCCGCCAAGACCTACGGGCTTGCGGGTGTTTTCAAAGAAGGACATATCACACCTCCGATTTCACACATTCCGTATAGGTCAGCGGAAAAGATGCCTTTAGAACAACACTTTTTCGCACTGTCCAATCATTCTGTTGCAGAAACTTTAGGTATTCTTCACTCGTCCACTTGCTGTGGAGAGGAAAGCCTGCCAGATTCATGAAAAAGGCTTTGACCTTGCCGGGAAATGAGTTTTCTGCGTGCGTAAAGGTAGGCGCGATCAGTACACCGTCATCCTTCAGCACCCGTTTGATCTCTCGCAGTGATTTTTCTGGCTGAGGCACAATGTGCAGTGCGTTTGATACGATTACCACATCGAATGATTTGCTCGCGTATGGCAGAGAAAACATATCCTGCACGGAAAAACGCAGCTTCGCAGAGTAATTCCCCCGTTTGGCCTCTGTAATCATTTCCGGAGAGGCATCCGTCGCCTCGATGTGTGCCGCTGCTTTTACGATGTGCTTGGCGATCAGTCCCGTTCCGGTAGCCACCTCCAGCACTGTTTTGTCTTTCACGACCGGACGGATCAGCTCATACATTTTCTCGTATACTGCCCTGTCTTTTCGCATAAAGCAGTCATACAGACCTGCATTTCTGTCCCAGAAATTCTTGTGTTCTCGCATTGCTGTCTCTCCTTTTGTGGTTAGATCCATCTAACCAGCACGCGCACATTGGCAAGTTAGGTTTGGCTAACTCATGTATTTAGGAAAAGCCGCATTTCTGCGGCCTTTCGGCTTATACAAATAGCTTGCTGCAAGCATCACACATCTGTATTTTCAGCCACTGAGGATAACGCCTCTCGATCTACTCCTTATGGAAACAGCCAAAATCTATTTTCACACCATTGCGGTGGCTTTTGCCTTCTTATCCATATTATATCGTGCTCACTTCTTTTTTGCAATGGTATAGTATAGTAAGTTTAACAAGAATCCTCCGATTTCGCGTCGGCCTCATAGGCGCACTTTAGTTGTCCTTGCAGGACTACCTACGGTTCGTTTTGACTTTTCAGTGTTCTATACAGCCGAATTGGGGCAAAAAATACCCCGTTAGTTTCCCAACGAGACATCGAAGATGATTCTATTCTGTTTTCTGTATACCATTTGTTGAAATTTGCGCGAGGTTCGGCAGGTAAAACAGCTTATTTCCAGAAAAATCAGTCAACGGCAGAGGCTGCGCAAAGTTTTGCCGCAGCAATTCGGCAAATTCTTTGACGCTGACAGTCGAGTACTTGTATTCCATCCGATTGAGTTCAAGCAAATGCTTATCTGAAAGCATTTTGGCAAACTGTGCCCCATCCATTCTGTCCACCTCGCAGTTGATACTTATTGATACTATATAGTATCAATATATCGATTCTTTATAAAAAAGTCAACCGAAACAGGCCGAACCAACTTTTTTCCATACTCTCCGTCAAAATTCCCGTGGTTCCGTCACGGATCACATCTCCATCGGCTTATTCCCCACTTCGTCCAGATACGCATTCAAAAATTCCGCTGCAAGGCTGTTGGGACGGATGTTTTCTCTGGCTTCCTGTGGGGTGAACCACTTGCAGCGGTCCACTTCGTGGTTGATATGCAGAGCCTTTGCGGTTCTGACGAAAGCCGTAAAGTTGCACATCAGCGTGTTAGACGGCTCAAAAAACTTGGTACGGTTGAACCGGAGGTGTTCTACTTCCAGCCCGGTTTCTTCCCGGACCTCCCGCACCACGGCGTGTTCTTCTGCCTCACCGCGGTTCACATACCCGGCCACAAGAATATAAGAGAGCTTACTGTACTGCTGGATGAGCAGGATTTTCCCGGTCTCCTCATCCACAACAATCATGCTGACCGCCACATTGTACATCGGGAAACGGTATTGCTGGCATTTCGGGCAATAAGGCACAACGCCCTCTTCTTCCAGTTCTTTTTCAATCAATGCCGTACCGCATTCAAAGCAATGCTTCTGAATCATTTTTACACTCCAAACACTGTTTTCGTCAGCCGGATACCTGCTGCCGTCTTCATCGTATGTTCCATAAAGGTTCGGATTGCCTGCCGGCCGTACCCGCTTTCGGACGCATTGACGATATAATCCGACTCAATCAGGATTTGATAGTCAATGCCGTCGATCTGCGCCGGGCTATGGTGGTGCCCTACCAGATAGGCCACCCGGTCGATCTGTGCCGCTGTCATGCCGGTATCCGCCAAGAACTCCCGCACCAGCGGGGCACCCTCCTGCTCCTGATATTTACCATTGGTGTTGCCGTACTTTTTGCGGCAGAGCGGGCAGGCGATATCGTGGGTGATGGCCGCCACCTCCAGAATAAACTGCGTGTCTGCGTCCAGCTCCTCCAGCTCACCAATGGTTTTGGCATAGGTCCACACACAGCTCAGGTGCGTGATGTCATGGATATTCCCTTCGGAAAAGGCGATCATCTTTTCCATGATCTGTGCAATGGTCATCATTTGTTTCACTCCCGTTTTTAATACTTAAATGTTCACCTTGATAAACGCGAACTTATTCTTCAAATTTTTTATGACACTTTGGACATTCTTTAGGGATCGGCCTATAACCAACAAGCGAGCAACCGCAATAAGGACATTTCATCATGGTGAGATGATATACAATACCACCAACAACAACCATTGCACCGATTAGCAGGCATAGGTTTACTCTGTACTCCTTTGCCGTCATTGCTCCTATTACTGCGAGCAATATTCCTATCATCAAAATCCAAGAAATGGCAGCCTGCTTTTGTGGGCTATTGTTTTTCATATAATCACACCCCTCTACAAATTCCGATTCATAAAATCCCCGTCAGAAGAGCCACCGGTGTTCAAAGTTCCGTCTGGCCTAACCGTCAGTATCTTGGAGAGCGTTCCCGCCGCTCCCAGAAACACCACGGAAAAGCCCGTGGCTTTGATGATTGTATCCTGATAGCGCTCTTTCAGAAAGCGTTTGAACAGAATACCCAGCACACCGCCTATCACAATGGCCAGCGCATTGATGATCGTTCCCAATCCCCGCATTTTCGTTTTTCCTTTGCTTACTGATTCCTGTATTTGTTTAAGACTTCATCCGGGATATGACAGTAGCTGCAATCTTCCGGGTACCGCTCCAGATGGTGCTGATGCTCCTCTGCACTCCGGACGTAATTCGTCAGCGGCAGCACTTCCACAACGATTTTATCCCGGTCCTTCCGGCTGTCAATAAAGGCTCTTGCTTCTTCCAGATGTCCGGGATTTGTGCTGTAAAGCCCCGTGCGATACTTTTTTCCAACATCAACGCCCTGTTTGTTCAGGCTGTACGGGTCGATGATTTCAAACAGATGCTCCATAAGCTCTGTAACACTGGTACATTTCTCATCAAAGACCACTTTAACGCACTCTGCGTATCCATCATACGGGCCGTCCAGCGTGTTTGTTGTTCCGTTGGCTCTCCCGGCTTCGGTCGTCCGTACACCGGGCACCGTGTCAAAAAAAAATGCTGGACGCCCCAAAGGCACCCGCCTGCAATGTATGCCGTTTCCATACTCTTGACTTTCCTTCTTTTTTACTGGTACAGTTTGCATCCATGCTCAGTACTCCTTACGGTTTCCTTGCTAGCTGCAAATCGATCCATCATACCAACTCACAAAAAGTGCTTCCGCACCATTGCAGAGTAATTATCATATTGTTGAAAGCCATATCGCTCATAAAATGGGATCGTTTTATTGTTACAGCTCTCCGGAGCCACTTTATGTGCGTTGTGCCTTGGCGCAGACCGTCAGCACTCCACTGCCACCTTGATCACGCCGTCCCGTTTCTTTTCAAACAGCTCGTAGCCCTCTGCGATCCGGCGCAGGGGGTAGGTGTGGGTGATGAGCGGTTCGGTATCGATCTTGCCTTCTGCGATGAGACGCAGCGTTTCTTCACAATCGCAGCCGTCCACGCCGCCGGTCTTAAAGGTGAGGTTTTTGCCGTACATTTCCGGCAGCGGCAGGGTCTGTGCCTTATCGTACAGTGCCACCACCGTCACAATGGCGTTGGGCCGTGCACACTCCCATGCCAGCCGGAAGGTGGAGTCTGCCCCTGCCACCTCCAGCACCACATCGGCCCCGCCGTGGTCGCTGTGGGCACGCACAAAGGCGGCGCAGTCCTCCGGCTGCACGGTGAGCACCTGCGGGTAGTGCCGACGGATGAACTGCAGGCGGCTTGCGTCCTTTTCACAGACGATGATGCGCTTGGGGCTGTGCAGCATGACGCACAGCAGCGTGCAGATGCCGGTCGGCCCTGCACCGAGGATCAGCACGGTATCCTCGGGGGTGATCTCCGAGATGCGTGCCGCCCAAAAGCCGGTGGCCAGCACATCGCCCACCAGCAGCGCCTGCCGATCGGTGACGCCGTCCGGGATCTTGTTCAGTCCCTGATCCGCAAAGGGCACCCGGACATACTCGGCCTGTCCGCCGTCGATGCGGCAGCCCAGCGCCCAGCCGCCGTTTTGATCGGTGCAGTTGTTCACAAATCCCTTTTTGCAGAAAAAGCACTCTCCGCAGAAGGTCTCCACATTCACCGTCACCCGGTCGCCGGGCTTCACATTGGTCACCGCACTGCCCACTTCTTCTACGATGCCCACCATCTCGTGCCCTACCGTGATGCCGGGAACCGCCCGGGGAACGCTGCCATGCTTGATGTGCAGATCGCTGGAGCAGATGCTGGCAAGGGTCACCTTTACAATGGCGTCCCGCTCGTGCTGCAGCACCGGCTTTGGTTTTTCCATCAGGGCAAACGTTCCCTCTGAAACATAGGTATAGGTCAGCATGCTTTTTACCTCCATGCGCTTTGATCTTTCCGAACGGAGTATACCGCAAAAGTCAGCCGCTGTCCCGGCTCACAGGATAGTGAAGTACCTCCATAAATTCTGAGTTGCTGTTCTCAGTATACCATGGTTTTCCCTTGCGGAAAAGATAGCGAAACAAAAATGCCCCCGGAGGGCTTGTTGCGGCTCTCCGGGGGCATCTTATGTGCGTGTGTGACTTGGCGCACACGACCGGCGTTTTACTCGATTTCGATCAGGTTCGGGTTCTCAGGCAAAGCCTTCGTCTGCTGAGGAGCAGGCAGCTCGACGTGCAGGACGCCATCCTCGAACTTTGCGTGGATGTCTTCCTTCTTCACATCGCCCACGTAGAAACTGCGTGCGCAGGTGCCGGAGAAGGATTCGCGCCGCAGATAGCGGCCATTCTTATCCTTTTCGTCGTTGCTGTGGCTGCGCACTGCCTGAATGGTCAGGTAGCCGTCGTTCAGATCCATCTGAACGTCTTCCTTCTTGCAGCCCGGCAGGTCAACCGCTACTTCGTAGCCGTTGTCCGTCTGTTTGACATCGGTCTTCATCATGTTTGCACCGCGCTTACCAAAGGTATCACGAGCCTCACGGTTCATCATACGTTCCAGTGCAGCGTCATTCCAGAACGGATCGAAGAAATCATCGAACAGGTTTTCATGGAAAACAGTCGGCATAAGCATAAATCATTCCTCCAATCCCGGCGTTCGGGTCGGGGCAAAAAATCTGAAGCGTCCACTCGGAAAGGCTTTCCGGGGAGCCCTGCGGCTCTCCTTTTGCCCTTCCTCCTGAGCACGCCACTGTTATAGCACCGTTTATTAGCAGTGTCAATAGAAGAGTGCTAAAATTCATGAAAGAATAATACTTTTATAAAATCCTATGCAATCTTTTCAAAATTCAGTCGCATCATCGTGTTTTTATCATTTCTGCCGGTACATCGGCGTAGACAGATATTTCATGCCGTTGTCCGGGACGATGACCACGATGTTCTTTCCCTGATTCTCCGGTCTGCGGCCCACCTGCACCGCTGCGTGCAAAGCCGCTGCTGCCGATGTGCCCAGAAACAGTCCTTCCGCCCGCAGCACCTCATGGGCCGTTTCGTAGGCTTCCTCGGTGCGGACATTGATGCACGCATCGCTCCAGTCTGGCCGCAGATAGTCGGAAAGTGCGCTTTCCGGCACATCATACGCCGGCAAAACGCCATCTATGCTCTGCGCATAATCGTAGTTGAGGGAACCAAACGAAAGGATTTTCATGGTATATCTTTTTTTTTACTTCATTCTCTGAATCACCGCACCCAGCCATCGGCACAGGGTATCGCCTGCCTGATTTGCGATCTCCAGCACGCGGGCGTGGCTATGCTTGACCGTCTGGATGCCGGTGGCCATGTTAGTGATGCAGCTGACGGCCAGTACCTTCATGCCCATGTAGTTGCAGACCATGGTTTCCGGCACGGTGCTCATGCCCACGGCATCGGCTCCCATCCCCGCAAAGGCGCGAATTTCAGCCGCCGTTTCATAGCAAGGGCCCATAAAGCCCATGTAAACGCCCTCCTTGTAGGCAATGCCCAGTTCATCGGCAGTCTGCTTGGCAAGGTTCCGCAGTTCCAGACTGTAAGATTCGGTCATGGCCGGGAAGCGGGGGCCGAAGCGCTCATCGTTGGGGCCAATGAGGGGGTTCGTGCCCATCATGTTGATGAAGTCGGTAATGAGCATCAGGGTGCCCGGCGCAAACTCCCGGTTGATGCCGCCGCAGGCGTTGGTCAACACCACCTTTTCCACGCCCAACAGCTTGAACACATAGAACGGGTAGCAGACTTCCTTCATGGAGTAGCCCTCATAGAAATGGAAGCGGCCTTCCATGGCGTAGACTTCCGTGTCCCCCAGCTTGCCAGCCAACAATGCGCCTTTGTGTCCTGCCACCGTGGATACCGGGAAGTTGGGGATATCCTTGTAGGACAGTTCTTCCGTGTCCGTAAAGTCCGCGGTCAGCTTGCCAAGGCCGGAGCCCAGCACCACCGCGATCTTCGGGCGCTTTTTCGTGTGCGTCTTGATATATTCCGCACTTTCCAGTGCCTTTTCATAAAGATGTTCCATACCGTTCTCTCCTTTTCCCAAAAAATTCGATATACTCTCTGGGTTCAGTATATCGGATTTTTCAGGCCGATGCAAGACGCCCTTCATCGAGTCTTATTAAAAACCAAGGAGCAGATACTTCACATCACGAGTGTGTTGTATCTGCTCCTTGGTTCTCCGAATGTCTTATCTCTGGCCGATGTTCCACCGAAACAGCTCATATCCTTCCCGGATATTCTCCGGCAGACGTTTCAAAGTCTCGTCCCGCAGTTCCTGCGGCATCCCGTAAAAAGCTTCGGCAATGCCGCCGGTGATGCAGGCAAGGGTGTCGCTGTCGCCGCCCAGAGAGACCGCATTGCGAAGTGCATCCCTTTATATCAAGTTTCACCTTTGAAATCAGAGAGAATCATAGTATTGATGTATTTTCTCGGCCATCAGTTCCCGACGCCTTTGTAGAAAATCCTGATAGTCGCCAATCTCCATGCTTTCAAATCCGTCTGGAATACAATTCTGTTTAAGATTTTCAGCCAGCCTATCTTGTTCTATGATTCCACCATAAACAGGCTTTTTCGTATTGCATTGCCCTATCACTTCAGTCATATAGTGGGCTGGCGAACTATCTTTAATTTTAATGTTGATTTCCTGTTGAATAAAAGCATAATTCGCAATTTGATTGTATTGTGCTTGCACAATTCCATTTTTTATCAAGTAATTTTTCGGGAACAAATGGTGAATATCGCCTCTGTTTTCCAACATGGACTCAATATCAATTTCCATCGACAAAAAGCCTTTATCGTGTGCCTTGACCTGTGCCACAAGGAACATATTGAAATATGGACTGCTCGCAACCGATGTGTTCAGCCGTTGAACAAGATTCACCTTCCAGTACGCCTCAGATAATTCGCCCGCCTCTGTGATATTCAGGTACTGCGTCGGATCATCATAAGCAAAGAATCTCTTAATGTCGTAATCAAATGCAGACTCTGGCGAGCCAGAAGAATATCTTCCCGTCAAAATAGACAAAGCCAGCCACTTGCGTACAATCTTTTCAATTTGATTACTATCCACTTTTCGTTCACGAAGTGCAAGAAAAAGCGCATAGCCAAAGTTCAAAACATTTTGTGAACGAATCAGCGATTTTTTCACAATTCCCGCTGAGCGCACAATCATCAAATACCGTTCGTAATTTGTCTGATTCACCGCTTGCAGAACTGCCTCATGTAATTGATTGAACGACCTTTCTTCTATTTCGATCTTAAATTCACGCGTTTCAAAATCTCGACCTGAAAGCAAGCTAACCAAATCTGCTAGCTTTCCTCGCTTGAATTTATATGTAAATGCAACACGAAGAATATCCGTATAACATGTGCGATAAATCGGTGCATTCTTTGCAGCTGCCCACTTTATAGCTTCGAATTCCGGTCTCGCCGCAAATTCAGCATCATTTTTCTTGATTTCTTTCAAATCCTCCGGAGACTCCAACAAATGACAGAAGTAATCAATCGTTTTTCGGGTCACATTTCCATTATATATTTCATTCGAAGAAATCTTAGACATTGCAAAATCTGCTTGCGACAGAACCACACCCTTAGAATTGATTCGAATAAAAATTTCCGTTACACTGTCAATATCCAAATCTTCTGCCAGCGTAATAACACCAATGCTATTATTTTGTATTGCCCTCAACCGATTGATTGTGTCATTGATTTCCTGTGCTTTGTCCATAATTCCGTTTTTCTGGCAATATTCCATCACAAAAGAAAAAGAACCAAAGGACACATCCAGCACTTTTGCAATATCCGGAATCCATTTACTGCTTTTTTGATTTGCGGAATTTGCCACTTCAAATATTTCGTCAATGGGGTTAAACGCAATACAGACCCGTTTCCATTTATAGTGGCTGTCTAAAACCTCCTGTCCCACAATTGCAGCCGCCATAGCAGTAATACGCTGTTGCCCGTCGATCAGAACTTTTTTCCCTATTGCAACTGTTCCGTCTTTCAACTTTACACTTGGATTTTGCCATACGATAATATATCCGACCGGAAAGCCCTTATAGAGCGAATCCATCAAATCACGCACTTGCGTTGCGTCCCATACAAATGGACGTTGCATTTCCGGAATCGCAATATTACCGGATTTTATATCCGCCAAAAGCACATCCACCGTATAATTATTCACGCTATATCGTGCCATAGTCAAATTCCTTTCTGTTGTATCATCCTGGAATTCTATCTAAAGTTGTTTTCATACAAAGCGTTATTAAATTTTGTTTAATCTTATCACATCCGGCGGGGCGGTGCAAGGGGTGCTCTTGTTTCCTGTCCGCGCAGCTATTATAATAATAGGTACCGAAAGAAGGTGAGCTTCCTGCACGACATCTGGAATCCATGGCACGGCTGCGTCAAGTGCAGCGAGGGCTGCCAGAACTGCTACATGTATTTTCTCGACCGGATGCGGGACCAGAACGGAGCCGAGATCTACAAAACGAAAAGCGGCTTTTCCTACCCGCTCCAGAAAGACCGCACCGGACACTACAAAATCCAGAGTGGTGAGCAGATCCGGGTCTGCATGACCTCGGATTTCTTCTTGGAAGAAGCCGACCCGTGGCGGGTTGAGGCGTGGGACATCATGCGCCAGCGCAGCGATGTGGTGTTTTTTCTGCTCACCAAGCGGCCGCAGCGGGTACGGGAGTGCCTGCCGCCGGACTGGGGCAGCGGTTGGGACAACATCTTTTTTAACGTCACCTGTGAAAATCAGCGCCGCGCCGATGAGCGCATTCCCATCCTGTTTGACCTGCCCTTCAAGCACAAGGGCATTATGTGCGCGCCCTTCATCGGACCGGTGAGTATCCGGCAGTACCTTACCGCCGGGCAAATCGAGCAGGTCATCTGCGGCGGCGAAAACTATGATGGTGCCCGCCCCTGCAATTTTGATTGGGTCAAGTCTCTCCGGCAGGAATGCGTGGATGCCAACGTGACCTTCTGCTTTATCGAGACTGGCACTGTGTTCATCAAAGACGGTAAACGCTACCACCTGCCCAGCAAGCAGCTGCAAAGCCGAATGGCCTGTAAATCCGGCATGAACTATCAGGGCAGGCCCATTCATTTTGACCTCGTGGACGACTGGGGCTACCCCATCCCGCAAGAGGATTTATATGTGCCGCATTTCCGCGCAAACTGCGAGACCTGCGGCAGCAAGTTGATCTGCAACGGCTGCAGCGACTGTGGAAAATGCTTATAAAATAAAGGAATTCTATCAATACAAATGGAACTTATGGCTGATCTGGTGTGCAATTTCATCCGGCAGCGGGCGGAAGCCGATGCAGGTCAGGGTCATGCCTTCTCCGTTTTCATCAATCTTCCGGCTCCAGCTCGGTGTGGCAGGCATCCCGGATAAGGAAGAAGTCTTTGTTTTCCACCAGTCCCAATTCCTCGGCAATTGTCTTTGCTTTCAGCAGTTGATTGCGGTTCTTTGCCCCGCAGATAGTTTTGGTAAAAGAGCCATCGAACCATTCTTCATAGGTTGCTTTCTCCAACATGATTTCTGCCCGATAGCCGGTAATTTCTCCGTCTTTCTCGATGGGTTCCACGCCCTGTCCCATGCCGATGGGGTCGGTGAGGAATGCCAGCGAAGCGTGGCAGCACTGCGCCGCCAGCTTGCCAGGCGACATCTGCAGGTCTTTTCGGGCAATGATGAGTTGACGCATTTTCTCTCCTTCTTACGACAGCTTGATCTTCAAATCTGCCAACAAATTCACCGCTTCCGGCAGCGAAAATTTCGCATCCTTCAGGCGGCTGCCCAGAATGTCCACCTTATAGCCTGTAGCATCCCGGAAATCCGCCTTGCGCAGATCACACTGGTAGAACTCCGTTTCGTGAAGTTCCACACCCTTGAAATTCGCCAGCTGCATCTCGCATTTGGCAAACATGGAGCCGACAATTTCGTTGCCATCCGAAAAGTCGAAGCGGTTGAAGTTCATTTCGGTGAAGGTGTTATATTTCAGACTGCACTCTTTCAGCGTGTGAATGGGGTCTGGGAAGGCACCATTGGACATCAGCGGTGCCCACTCAATTTCATTCAGGCGGCAGTCCTCAAAATCCAGCGACTGCACCGAAGAATGGGTGCTGCGCAGACCTGTGATCTCACACCGCACGAATTTGCACTCATTCAGCGTGGTATGATCCAGTTCGCATTTGGTAAAGGAGCAATCCACAAACACGCAGTCGGTAAAGTCGCAATCCTCAAAAGCCTCCTCGGTGAACGACAGGTCAGCAAACCGTTCACCCTCACAATAACGCTCTGTCATAAAATTCTCCTGTCAGCGCAGTTCTTCCAGCAGAGCCGTGCAGCCTTCCAGCTCTTTCCTGCCGTATTGCAGCAGCGTACCGTCAATATCGCTGCAAATCAGTCTGATTGACATTTTCCGTCCTCATTTTTCAAGATAATTTCAGGCAATTCCCCGGCATCCAGAACACGGATGCCTTCGTCCATCAGCATCTTGGCAAAAACACCCTGTCCGGGAATCTTTGTCCCGGAAAACGTTCCGTCGTAGATTTCCTTCACGCCGCAGCTGGGACTGCGGGATTGCAGGATGGCAAGCTCCACCCCATTTTCTTTTGCGATGGCAAGGGCCTTGGCTGCGCCCGCTCGGAACTCCCGGTCCACATTGATGCCCTCTTTGTTCGTGACAACGCCCTGCACGATTTCCGCCGGGCACCGCGGTGTGGGCAGGCCGCCCAGCACCTCCGGGCAGACCGGAACCACCTGATGCCACCGCGCAAAATCGCAAACCGCCTGATTGTAATTGTTTCCGCCGCTGTATTTGCAGTTTTCGCCCAGCAGGCAGGCGCTGACCAGAATCTTCATTGTTGCGCGCTCCGTTTTTCAGATACTGAATCTTTTCCCTATTCTACCACGCTTTTGGGCATTGAAAAAGAGGATTTTGCTTTTCCTATCCCCATACCGGGAGGTCCGCCGTAATCTTTTCTAATTCCTGTGCAAGAAACGTCAGTCTTTCCCTCAGATGGTTGTTATGCGGTGCATCTCCGTTCAGCAGATATCCATCCCATTTATACACAGTTCCGAACCAAAAGAACCGCATAAAGTTCTCATCAAAAAACAGGGAGTGACATCAAATCACTCCCCGTTTGCATTGATTGTATCAGAGTTTCGTCACCCAAAGGCCATGCAGGTTGCAGTATGCGTAAACAGCCACCGGCTTTTCACTGCCCAGTTCAAACACCGCGCTGGGAGCCTGCCCCGGATTCAGATAGCGGATCTGCCCGCCGTTCTCAGTCTCCACGAAGATCCACTGAATATAGTGAACATCCGCCATGGGGTGCTCCACCGCGCCCACTGTGACCGTAAGACAACTGCCGGAGAGCTCTGCCACCGGCAGATGCTTCTCGCTGCTGGCTTCCACCGTATTGGGAACCAGCTCTTTCATTTTCTCCCCGCAGCAGACCAGCGGAACGCCTGCGTTATGGATGGTAGTGACGAGGTTGCCGCAGTGATTGCAGATGTAAAACTTTGCCTTCATATCGAAATCCTCCATCGGAATGTTATCGGTGTGTTTCTTGTATCTATATGATAACATTTCCTATTTATGATTTCTGTAACTGAATCACGCAAAGCGTTTTTGGGCTCACTTGCAATAAATCTCAATGGCTTTCTGCGCAAATTCTGCGGCACCGGCACCGCCGGCAGCATTGATGTTTTCCGTAAATGCTCCGCCTGCCCCATACATCTGCCCCAGCTGATTCAGGATCACCTTGGAACAGTTATAGTAGTGCTCTGTGATAAACTCCTGCAGCTTCTTCACCTGTGCCTGCACTTCAGAGTCCGCCGGGTCTTTGCTCTGCATCCCGCCGAATGCCGCCACGATGTCCATCAGTTGACTGCTCATGTCCTTGACCTCTTTCTCGGTCTTATGGGCAGTTTTTTCCTCAAACTCTTTGTATTCCGGCGTTTCGCCCCATTCCTTTTTGGCCTGCTCGGTATACTTCTTGATCTTCTGCGTATCAAATGCGGTAAAGTCCATAACCATTCCTCCTGTGGATCGAATTTTCTGCGCAAGGCCGATCAGATCTTCAAGATGCTGCTTTTTCAATGTCAGAAGTGTGATCTGCTGTTCCAGTGCTTTCTGCCGGTCAAAAGCAGGATTCTCCACGATTTTCTGGATGTCCTTCAGCGGAAATTCCAGTTCCCGGAACAATAAGATCTGCTGCAAACGTTCCAGCGCGGCATCGTCATACAGCCGATAGCCTGCTTCGGTACGGCCCGCCGCGCGCAGCAGACCGATTTTATCGTAATATTGCAGGGTCCGGATGCTCACTCCGGTCCGCTTGCTCACTTCGTTCACTGTCATCATCTTGCTGTCCTCCCTTGCGACAGCCACAGTATACGCTATGACGCTGCGTCAGGGTCAAGAGGTTTTCCGAAAAATTTTTCAGCCTTCCCTCTGCTCCACGATTTCCAAGCTGTCACGCCCTACACGGCAGAGCAGAAACAGCACCCGCACACCTGCAGCCTTTGCTTCGGCCAGTGCCGTGCCAAACTCCGGCTGTGTGCTGATATTTGGCCGCACCTCAATGATGCCTTCCATCTGAATCACGAAAGCCACTGCGCACTGATATCCTGTCCGCTGTGCCTGCGCCAGCTCGTGCAGGTGCTTCACGCCCCGTTCGGTAGGTGCATCCGGGAAATAACCGATGCCGCCCACTTCCAATGTGCAGCCTTTGACCTCCATCAGATATTTTTGTTCGCCCTTTTCCATGTAAAAATCAATGCGGGACTTGCCATAGGTGAATTCCGGCTTGATATAGTCGTAGCCCTGTTTTGCAAGCCATTCTCCTACCACCTTGTTGGGTGCCTGACTGTCCATGTTGACCCAGCCAAGTCCCTGCTTGTGTACCGCCACAAGGTCGTATTTTGTCTTGCGTTTCGGGTTATCTGACACTTCCAGCCGAACCGCCGTACCGGGCAGTAGCAGTTCCCTGCACCGCCCGGTGTTTTTGACATGGACGGTTTCCACTGCTCCATTCATTTCCACATAGGCAATAAAACGGTTGGGGCGGTCAAGAAAAATGCCGTCCACGATTTCTCTGTATTTCAATGTTTACTCCATTTTCATTTTTGTCTGATACACCTGCGCCGTCCGGGCATCAAAGCAGCAGAAAATCACCTGCATGGCGTAATCCGCGTGATCTTCCAGCCACTGTGCCACTGTTTTGACTGCAATCTCCGTGGCATCTTCCAGCGGGTAGCCATACACGCCGGTCGAAATTGCCGGGAACGCAATGCTATGGACATCATGCTCTTTGGCAAGGTTCAGCGAATTGCGGTAGCAGTCCGCCAGCTGCGCGGCATCCTCTGCTGTGCCGGAATATATCGGGCCTACCGTATGAATGATATACTTTGCTTTCAACCGGTATCCCTTAGTGATTTTTGCTTCTCCGGTGCGGCAGCCGTGCAGCGTGCGGCACTCCGCCAACAATTCCGGCCCTGCTGCCCGGTGGATAGCACCATCCACACCGCCGCCCCCCAGCAGACTCCGATTGGCCGCATTCACGATGCCGTCACAGTCCAGTTTGGTAATATCACCCTGCACCACTTGAATCTGATTTTTTACTTTTTCAGAAATCATTGTAAACACCTCACTTTTTGAGCAGCTCCAGCGCCTTGTCCATGGGCACACAATCGGCATAGCGGTCCGGCCAGAGGAACTCATTATAATAGCGGTAGCTCTGCTCCCCCGTCATGTACTCGTTGTCCTGCGTGGAATTTGCATAGGCAGGAACGATCATGTGCAGGCCATGCTCAAAGCCCGCCTCCACCGTTGCATTGATGCAGAAGTCGGTCATGATGCCGCAGACCATCACATCTTTTTCGCCTTTTCCGTCAGATATTCCAGCAGACCGCTTTCTTTTTTGAACGCGCTGCATACAGTCTTGACGAACCGTTTTTCAGTCAGCAGTGGCGCAAACCCGGAATAGACCTCGAATTCATCGTCCCCGATGGAGAAACCGGTGCCGGGCCCATCGTCATGCTGGACATAGACGACCTCGATTCCCTGTTCGCGGGCAATCCGGATTAGTTTCATGATGTTGCTGACAAACTTTTCAAACGCATACAGGCGTTCATCCACGATACCTTTCTGTGTATCCACAACCAGTAAAACCATGTGTAAGCCCTCCTGTGTATCTTTGATTTCATCCTACCATAGACCGTTGCTTTCTACAAGCAGATTCGAAAAATTTACTTCTTCCAAAGCCTGTCTGATGGGTTTGTTATGGCTCCCCATCGCCGCAGCAGTCCACAGGCGGTTTTGAAAGATAAATCTCCTTCATTTTCATTTTCTGCTTAACGGCAGCAATAAAAAAGACCCCCGCAGCGTATGATTTGACGCCGCGGGGTTTCTCAATTGTTCGGTTTGTATTGCAGCACCTTCTGGGAGAACGTCCGATCGAAGAACTGGATGAAGGGCCCCAGGCAGAACGCACAGATCAAGGTGCCAAGGCCCACAAGGCCACCCAGCAGCCAGCACAGCAGGGCGCTGAGCGCATCGGTGAAGATGCGGCACCCGAAGTACGGGCAGGGTGTGTAGTCCCGCAGACCGAGGGAAAGGTAATCGTAGGGCGCAATGCCGAGGTCGGCGGTCTGGTAGAGCGAAGCGCCCAGCGCCGTGACCAGCACCGCCGCGATGACCCACGCCAACTGCACCGCCAGCGACGGCGCGTCGCCGAAGTGGGCGTGAATGGGGTCATAGAACGCCGTGACGATGTACCCGATGCAGATGCCGTTGACGAAGGTGCCAAGGCCGATGTACTTGCGCCCGAACCAGAATTCCAGCAGGAAAAACAGGATGTTCGTGCACAGGTTCTGGGTGCCCAGCGAGATGCCGAGCAGCTCCGCCAGCCGCATGTTCAGGGCGCTGATGGAGTCGTTGCCGAGGTGGGACTGCTTGAAAAGCGCAATGCCAAGGGCGATGATGACGATGCCCGCCACCATGCCCACCACCCGCCGGACAGTCGGTTTGCGCAATGCGGTGCCGTTCATAGGGGATTCTCCTTTAGCGTTTCTTTTCCCCTATTATACGCCTACTTTGGGCGGGAGACAAACTATTTATGGAAAGATACAACGATATACGGGGATCCGCCTTACCCCTTTAATCTCACCTCAATCCGTTCTTTCTCCAGCCCCTCCCCGATCACGATGAGCACTTCCTGCCCCTTGGGGATAGCGTTTGCCGTCAGGCCGTCGGCGGTGGCGTTCAGCTCCACCCAGCCGTTCTCGTCCTGTACGAAGCCTTTCGCCCGCAGCACATGGCCGCACGCGGGGTCGGTGAAGAGGGCCGGGATATTCTGTTCGAGCTGCTGGCACGAGAGGCCCAGCTCCAAAAAGTAGGCCGAACCAAAGGCCCTATGCGGTTGGCGTTACCCGCTTCTAATTATAGCAAAAGGAGGTTCTTTTTCTACCGTTTCAACGCTACGGCTCTTTTCTTCCACAAGCATAGCTTGTGGTTTTCTCTATGAATAAGAGCGGGACCTTGCAAATGATATGTACCCGGTTTTCTGGACACCGGTTCAAAATTGAATAATTAAGTTTCCATCATGGATGCTTCCCTGAATTTAGAGGGAGGCATCCATTTTGTTTTCGCTTGGATCCTGCTGTTATTGTAGTAGTCAATATAATCAGCAATAGCTTTGGAGAACACTTCAAAGGAAGGATAATCTTTCTCAAAACCATAGAACATTTCATTTTTCAATCTACCAAAGAAGGTCTCCATAATACAGTTGTCATAGCAGTTACCTTTTCTGGACATGGATTGAATGATTCCGTGTTTCTGAAGTTCATTGCGGTAGAATGCGTGCTGGTATTTATCCTTTGGTAATCTCCAGATAAACACTAATCTCCATGATTGTTACCATTGAAGGAATACATTTGCGACGATCTTCGGGCATAGATCATCAGCTGATCCGGGTAACTGTATTTGTACAGCCGTGCCGCTGTGATCAGAAATTCTGCCCAGTGCTCCCACCGTCGCGAAAAGCTGTCTGCCGTTTTGCAGGCAAGTGCAAGATATTCTTCGGTTTTGTTTGGCATTTGAAGCCTCCTTTCGGTTTCAGGGTACAAAAAGAGCGGGCAGCCGTTTCATCGCTGCCCGCAGAGGTATGGAATGATTTACTTATTTGATAAACTGGAAGTTAGCGATTTCTTTTTCCGGTATTCTCTGTCCCTCGGATTTCCTCATGATAGAAATAATCCACGATCACCGGATGTCCCTGCGGGACTCTGCCATAAGGCATTTCATTATCCACAAAGGCACAATCATACTTCTTAGCCATTTCCGCAGCTTTTACTTCAAGTGCTTCAAAGTAGCTACGGTTATGCTTGTTATAGATCTCGTCGTAAAGTGGTACAAGATCAGGATGTTTTTCGGCGATATAATCCATAATTGCCTTTTTGAAACCGCCTCGAAGATTGAGATTTTCGAGCCAGAACAGATCGCACTGATCCTTTACCCGCTCAAAGATTGCTTCAAAATCCGTGATACCGGGGAATACCGGGGATACGAAACAGGCTGTACGAATACCTGCCTTATATACCTGCTTCATAGCAGCGATACGGTGCTCAATGCTCGAAGCAGAATCCATATCGTTCTTGAAATTTTCATCTAGTGTGTTGATCGACCATGAAACGGTTACACGTCCAAGCTTCTTCAACAGATCAATATCCCGTACCACAAGATCCGACTTTGTGCAGATCAGAATATCTGCGTCACTGCCGATCAGCTGCTCCAGAAGTTTTCTGGTATTCCCGAATTGCTCCTCCTGTGGATTGTAGCCATCTGTCACAGAACCGATGACCACCCGCTGTCCGGCATATTTCTTCGGATTTTTAATTTCCGGCCAATGCTTCACATCAAGGAAAGTGCCCCATTCCTCCTTGTGCCCGGTAAAGCGCTTCATAAAAGAAGCATAGCAATACTTGCAGGCATGTGTACAGCCCACATAGGGATTGACCGAGTAACCGCCTACCGGCAGACTAGACTTAGTCATGATGTTCTTTGTTTCCACCTCACGAATGAGGATTCCATTTATTACTTCTTCCATGATTTCTGTACCTCTAACACTTTATTAAATTCTTCCGGCATTTCCTGAATCATATTTTCATCCCCTATGATAGGGACAAGGTCTTCCTTCATAAACACCGGAATGCCGAGCTTATGTGCCTGGTCCGTCAGAGACCATGCCCATTCCGGCTCCGTATGAATCTTCCTGCTCTGAGCTCCGGTCATGGTGCCGACAACGATCCAATTGATTCCGGAAAGGTCAACTGTGCCGGGATCATCGAATAACGGCTCAAAGGTAACATGGTAATGTTTTGCTCTGACGTTTTTCCGAAGGGCGTCGATACGCCACAGTTCTGCTTTCCTCGTCACCGTAACGCCAAACCATGCGTTTTCCAGATCGGTATCAAAATCCAGCAAATCAGGTCGCTTGGTAAGGAACAGGAACTGATGCTGTGGATTTTCACGGATCTTTGCAAATACCTCGTCTCTCCATTCCGGCTTCCATCCGGAGAGATCGCTCATCCCGGTAAGAAGAAAGTTCTGCGGACGTTTCTTTTCCATCATCTTGAGCTTACCCGGAAAGAATTCAGGGTCAGCGAAGTCATCAATCATATGCCAGCGTTTCACGTTGTTGCGGGCATAGCAATATGTACACCCCACTGTGCAGCCGATGACGATATTCATGTTCTGAATCTGATCTTTGATACAAATACTCATGACTTCTGCCACTCCTCAAGATTCTTTCTGATGCGGTCGAGGCATTCCTCAAACTGGGCAATTTCTTCTTCTGAAAAACCTTTGTAGTAAATACTTCCCATCTCGTCAGATACAGAATCGTACTCGCCCTTTAAGGAATGTGCTTTCTCAGTCAGAAACAAGAGTGTTTTCCTTTTATCCGTTTCAGACTGAACACGTCTTATCAGCCCTTGATTTTCCATTTTTTCCAGCATCGTCGTAAGAGATGTTATCGCTAATCCGCATTTGACCGAGAGTGACCTGATTGGGATACCATCCTCCTGCCACAGCACATAAAGAATACGCCCTTGAGCTCCATTAAACGCATCAATATTTTTTTCGCTGAGAATTTTTTCAAAAATCCGGTCTCCAAGTTGTTTTATTTTGGTGACAAGAAATCCGCCATTTGTTTTCATGCAAAAAAAGCTCCTATATAGTAGTTTTTTAAAAATACTATATAGGAGCGTTATTGTCAAGAGTTTATATGTCTTAATAGGTAAATTCTGTTTTTTTCAATTCTCCAAACTGGAATTTAACGAACTAACCTCTTTACTCTTTCAACATAATCATCTGCATGATTTATGCTAATATCTCCGTGATAATATCCTTGTAATGCTTCAAGTTCACTATTTGGTATTAAATGAACAATTTTAGTTGCTGATTTTTTCATAATAGGTCTTTCTTTACTTCCAACTAATACGAGGGTCTTTGCTTTAGTATGCGATAAAGTGTTTTTTACTTCATAATTAGAATTTGACTTCATAAAAGCAATTAAATTATCTTTTGTAATTTTACAAGTATCTTCATAATATAGAGCAAACAAGCTTTTTTTAAGTTTCAAACTTTTAAATTGTAGTTTTGAAAACCACTTTTTACTTATCAAACAATATGATAAATTAAATATTGGCTCTATCATTTTATAGGTAAAGTCCATTGGCATTACAAAAGCACTTTCAATAATAGCACATTCACATATATTAGGATTTTTAGATAATATTTCTAATAAAATTTGTCCGCCTAATGATAACCCTCCAATTAGTTTTACTTTTCCATTATAATTTTTATTTATAAAATTTATTATTTCTAGAGCATTGCTTTCAATAGAAGTAAAATTTGTATCACTTCCTGAATGTCCATCTAATATAGGAATAACTATGTGAAATTCATTTTCAAGCAAGGATATTTCATCTATATAATTCCACCAAGAAAGACCTCCACCGTGTAATAAAATTATAATATCATTATTCTTTGATCCATATTCTTTATATTCCATCTTACACCTCTAAATTCCGAGTTATCCCCCCAGTATACCACGCTTTTTCCTCCTGCGGAAAAGATACCGCGCACAAAAGGCTTCTCCGGCAACTATCCGCGCCCCGGCTCATACAATCTAACAACTATGTACCGGGAGGGATATCGTGTGCTGCTGACCTTACTACAATTTTTCGTCACAAAATTTCTGTTTCTGGCGCTCCATCTGGAAAGCGGCTGCTTTCCGCGTCCGCTCACAGCCCGGGAAGAGGCCGCCGCTTTCAGCGCCCTGCACGCCGGAGATGCCGCCGCCCGGGAAAAGCTGATCCGGCACAATCTGCGGCTGGTGGCGCACATCGTAAAAAAATATTACGCCCTGCCGGGTGATCAAGAGGATCTTGTTTCCATCGGCACCATCGGGCTGATGAAAGCGGTAGATACCTTTGATGCCACACGCAAGGCGCGGTTTTCCACTTATGCCAGCCGCTGCATTGAAAACGAGATCCGTATGCAGTTCCGGCGGGAGCGCAAGAGCGGGCAGACCGTTTCCCTGCAAGAATCCTTGGAGGCAGACGGGGACTCTGCGCTGACCTTAGCGGACGTGATACAGGACGGCTTTTGCATGGAGGACAGCTGTGAGCGGCAGGAGGATGTCCGGCGGCTGCGGCAGCTGCTGGACACCCTGCCCGCCCGGGAGCGGCAAATCTTACTGCTGCGGTATGGGCTGGCCGGGCAGCCGCCCCTGACCCAGCTGGAGACCGCCGGGCTGCTGGGCATCAGCCGCAGCTACGTTTCCCGGCTGGAGACCCACGCGCTGGAACTGCTGCGGCAGGCGTGGGGCAAAAACGGCTAGTTTTCACTCCTGCAAAATTTTCAACTGTAACTCGTCCAGTTGTTCAAAAGTATATAGCCGGTTAAAAGCTTCTACCAGTTCCTTTTTGGAAAGGCGCGGCGGCAGCCCCAGCGCATTCAAGAGTCTAGCCTTGCGCTCGGCGCTGCCGGGCTTGCCGGAAAGCCCCCACTCGTACAAATCAGTATAGGTGATCTGCCGCCCCGCCGGGCGCACCGGCGCGGCACCGACTTCCGCGCCCAAGGCGTCCAGCAGTGCCTGCCGCACAAGGGCGTCATCCACGCCCTCTACCCCCAGCAGCCCCTCCTTGCCGGGCTGCGCCTTGCGCTTTTCCTTGCCGTGGATGGCGGGCACATAAGCCTGCACCACGTTCTGCGCACCCACCATGTTGGTGATGTAGTTGCGGATTCGGAAGCCTGCCGCGTCCGAATCCGTGAGCAAGATCAGACCGTTTTTCTGCGCCAGCGCCCGGAACAGCTGCTGGCGCTGTTTGTCTTTATAAATGCCAAAACCATCCGTCAGCAGGATCATGGCATCGGTCAGGTGCGCCAGACGGACGGCATCGTACTTGCCCTCCACGATCAGCACCCGGTCGGTATGGATCATCTTGCTTTGCATCATCTTCCGCTCCCCGCCAGCGCCAGACGGCACAGGGCTGTTTCCAGCAGTGTCTGCGCCGCCACAGGCTGGCTTTTCAGGCTCTGGTCCAGCTCCAGCAGCACCTGCAAGCAGGCCTCCAGCTGGGGCAGGGTGTAGTGGGCGGCAGTTTCTGCCGAGCGCTTCAGCCGGTAGTCACTGCCCTTATAGCCAAAATCTTTGTGCACCGCACTGTAATTCTTCCGCTTTGCCGCCCCAAGCTTTACCCGGTACAGATCCACATAGCTGCCGATCATGGCCGCTGTAATGGCAATGGGCTCCTGCTGCAGCCGCAGCAGGGTCTGCAGCTTTTTGCAGGCTCCGGTGGCGTTTTTGGCGGTGATCATGCGGATCATCTCGAACACATCCGCTTCAAGGCTCACCGTGCCCATCTCCGCCACCATGGATGCGCTCACGGTCTGGTAGCCGGACAGGGCACAGAGCTTATCCACCTCGTTTTCCAGCAGAAAGGGGTCCTCGCCGCAGCGCTCCAGCAATGCGGTGGCTGCGCCGTCCGGCAGGGTTGCGCCCTGCGCCTTTGCGCGCTCCATCATCAGATTTTTCAGTTCAAAGGGGCGGGGCTTTGCCAGCTCCTCCGTGTAGCCGATGGCCTTGCACTGGGCTTGCAGCTTTTGCGCCTGCTTGCCCAGCTTGATCTTTCCGCGTTCCAGCGGGAATACGCTGCCCAGCACTGCCACAGCGTTTTCCAAGCTGGCAAGAGTGCTGCACAACTCGTCCAGGTCCTTGCTGCCGTAGGCTGCGGGGTCTATTTCCGGCAGCACCACCACGCGTCGGGTACCGAAAAATGAGATGGTACCCGCTGCCATGATAAGCTGTTCCAGTTCCGGCGCAGCGCCGTCCAGGATGGTGGCGTCCTCGTCGCTGTCTGCCGACAGCACCCGCACCGCCGCCGCCACTGCCTGCCGCACCAGATACCGCTCGCTGGAATAAAAATAGTAGACCGGGCAGCCCTTGTCGGCCAGCTGCCGGAGTTTTGCTTCCGTGGCCATGCAAATGCCCCTTTCCTGTTATAAAATGCTCCTTGTATTGTACCACACTCGGCCCGGATTGCAAAGCATTACCCCAGGGTGTATCTGAAAAGTCGAAAATTTAGCCTATTTCTACAAGCACAGCTGGATTTTGCGTTAAACAGCCTTGAAATCCACAAAGGATTCCTGCGGCTATTTGCCTTAAATCCCGCTTGTGCTTGCGAAATATTCGTCATTTTCTTTGTTTTCAGATACACCTTAGCTTTCGCCGCCGGTGCGGCGCAGGCTGAGGGAGGCAGTGTACTGCGTTTCCGGTGCCATCCAACTGTAACTGCGCATCGCCAGCAGTTTTTGGTACTGCACTGTCTCCGGCTTTTTCGGCGTGGCGATCAGCCACTCCGTTTGCAGCGGCTGCGCCAGTTCTGCCTTGCCGCTTAAGGTCACAAACTGCCGGTTGCCGATGCTCAGCCGCACAAGACACCCTTCCCGGGTGCGCAGCAGTTCCACCGCCGCCGGGGTGCAGCGCAGCTTGCGGCTGGCATTGACCGGCAGACGCTCTGCCCGGATGCCCTGCTGCGCGGGCAGGGTGCAGGCGGTTTTTGCATTCATGCGCAGGTCTACCACCAGTTCCACAGTGCGCACGCCCCGCCGCGCTAGCTGGTTTTCCACCGCACGCTGGGCGGCGCTGCCGCCCCGGAACAGTACCACTGCCCGGTCGTTCTGGGCAATTACCACCGCAGGCGCCTGTGCGCTGCCCACAAGGTCGATGTGCACCACGTCCCGGCTGAGGGCATTGCCCAGCCCGATGCCCACCGCTGCCGCCAGCAGAAATGCCCGGCAGAGCCACCCGCAGACGCACCCGCCAGCGGAAAGCCAGCACCCCAAGCCCGCACAGCAGCAGACAGACCAGCGCTGCGTAGACGGTATCAAAGTAAATGGCTGCCCCGGGCTTTGTGCTGAGCCAGACCGCCCAGCCGTTCAATAGCCCTGTGAGCAGGTCTGCCGCCCGGGAAAGCACCCCGTGCACCGGTGCCAGCCACGGCACCAGTCCCACAAAGGCTACTGCCAACCCCAACAGAAGCAGCGGCTGCACCATCCACAGCACCGCGATGCTGGAGACCACCGCCCACGCGCTGACGCTCAGGCCCCGCAGCACCAGCACCGGGAAGGTAGCCGCCGAGGCGCAGGCGGCAATGCAGGCACTCTCTACAAGACCCTGCACGCCCTTCGGCAATTTGCTGTACCACGGGCGTCTGACCGGCTTTTGCAAATTTTCCCCTGCTTTGACCCAGAAGCGCCTGTCGTGGGCGTCCCGCATCCGGCGGATGCAGGCGTTGCCTGCCACCGTGCCCACCACTGCCGCAAAGGAGAGTTCAAAGCCGATATCCCACACCGCATAGCTGTTGGCGGCGGTCATCAGGATGCCTGCCGCCGCCAGCGAGGTAAGGGCGTCCGGCGGTCCCCACACCCACACGCCCAAGGCGCTGACCCACACCGCCACGGCGGCGCGGCGCACCGAGGGTGTAAAGCCGGTCATGCCCATCAGCACCAGCGCCAGCAGGCTTTTGCCCACTGCACGCCGTCTGCGGCGGCGATAGCTCTGCTCCCAGCGATAGGGCAGTAAAACACTCAGAATATCCCCGCACAGGATGGAAACGTGCATTCCGCTTACCACCAGCACATGGGCAAGACCTGCGCCCCGGTAGGCGCTGCGCAGCTGCGCCGAAAGCCCGCTGCGGTCGCCCACCGTCATGGCAGCCAGCACGCCGCCGGTGTCCCGGTGCATGGCACGGCACAGGCTCTCGCTCAGTTTTTGCTGCAAGCGGTGGGTGCGGGCACGGAAGCTGCCGCTCTCGCCCAGTACGGTGAGCTGCGGCTTTTCGGCCAAGGGCTCTGCCTGCAAGGCGATGCCGTCCGCGTACTGCGCCGTCTGTTCTTCCATGTCCGGTTGTTGCAGCGCGAACCAGCCCTGTACCCGCTGCCCTGCCGTGCAGGCGGGCAGCTCCGCACAGGCTATGCAGAAGCTCGCCGGGCTGCCGTTCACACTTTCCACCCACAGGGTCGCGTCCACTGTGTCCGAAAAATAGTTACTGTCCGCGCGCTCCACCTCGGCGGTCAGCAGCACGGTGCGCCCGGCGTAGTTTGCCCGGGTACGCTCCAGCCGGGCGTTTGTAGTGTACACCGCGCAAAGCCCGGCCAGTGCGCCCAGCAGCAGGCAGACCGCCAGCTTGCGGCTGCCATCCGGGATGCAAAGCAGCAGCAAAAAGGCAACAAAAAATGCCGCAAACGGCATAAAAAGCTCCGTTTGCGGCAAAAAGTCCATAGGAAACTAAGGCCCATCATTCCGGCGCAGAACGCGCAGAGCGGGCGGCGCATCCCGGCTTAGTGGAAGAACAGGGGCAGCGGCTCAAGGAAGATGATATCCTTGCGCTCAGCTGCATCGCCCTCGGCCAGAACAGCGGCCTGGCCCACGATGGTGCACTGGGTCTGCTCTGCCAGCGCGTCCAGCGCCTTCAGGGAGCCGCCGGTGGAGATGACATCGTCCACCACCAGCACACGCTTGCCGCTCATCTTGTCCAGCTCCTTGCGGTCGATGACCAGCTTCTGCTTGCCTGCGGTGGTAATGGACTGATCCTCCACCACCACAGGGTCCGGCATATACAGCTTGACACCCTTGCGGGCGCAGATATAGGGCTTGCCGCTCTGGCGGCTCATCTCGTGTGCCAGCGGAATACCCTTGGCCTCGGCGGTGAGCAGGATATCAAAATCCGGGCACTTCTTCAGCAGCTCCGCGGCAGCAGCCACGGTCAGCTCGGCATCACCCAGCATGATAAAGGCCGCAATGTCCATGTGGTCGTTCACCTTGCAGATGGTCAACTCACGGGTCAGGCCTGCGACGTGCAGGGTATAAGTTTCAGCCATAATCAAAATCTCCCTTTCGTATTGGAATCAGACAGGCAGTTTTTCGCCGCCCAGAACATGGAAATGCAGATGCTTCACGGTCTGGCCTGCGTCCTCGCCCACGTTGGAGATGATGCGGTAACCGTTTTCCAGTCCCTGCTCCTTGGCCAGCTTTGCGATGACGGCGAAGATGTGGCCCAGCAGAGCACCATCCTCCTCGGTCAGCGCAGCGGCAGAGGAGATGTGCTTGCGGGGAACCACAAGGAAATGCACCTTTGCCTGCGGGTTGATGTCGTAGAATGCCACTACTGGTCATCCTCGTACAGCTTTTTAGAGGGGATCTTGCCCTCTGCGATCATGCAAAACAGACAATCTTCCATGGGGGAACACTCCTTCCTGCTTCTACAAAAGCCCGCCGCCCCGGCGCGCATCCGGCACCGGGCGGGGACATGGATCTTTTTAGCCCAGAGCCTTCTTGACGATGGCGCTCACAGAAGCCAGTGCCTCGTCGATCTTGGTCTCGTCCTTCAGACCGGCCATTGCAAAGTCCGGCTTGCCGCCGCCCTTGCCGCCTGCGATAGCGGACAGCTCCTTGACCAGCACACCGGCCTTGAGGCCCTTTTCCTGTGCCAGCTTATTCACGGTGACAGCCATGGTGACCTTATCCTCAGCCTTGCCCACCAGAACAGCGACCACAGGGTTGACAGCCTTGTCGCGGATGCTGTCGCACATGCCGCGCAGGGTTTCGCCGGTGGTGCCGGTGAAGTAGGCAGAGGCGATCTTCACGCCGTCTGCTTCCTCGGCGTTGTCAAACAGGCTGTCCACCTTGGAGGCGGCGACCTTGGCCTTGATCTCCTCCAGCTCGCGGCTCATGGCCTTGTTCTCAGCCATCACGGCCTCGGCACGGACGGGCAGAGCGGTCACGTTGTTTGCCTTCAGGGTGTTTGCCACGGTATGCAGCATAGCCTCCTGCAGATTTGCACGGACGAGCAGGTTGCGGCCGGTGACAGCCTCGATGCGGCGGATGCCGGCGGCAACGGAGGATTCGCTGACGATCTTGAAGCCGCCAATCTGGGCGGTGTTCTTGACGTGGGTGCCGCCGCAGAACTCGGTAGACCAACCCTCGATGTCCACCACGCGGACCACCTTGCCGTACTTTTCGCCGAACAGAGCCATTGCGCCCAGCTTCTTGGCTTCCTCCACCGGCATCTCCTGCACGGTGACGTTCATGGACTCAAAGATCTTATCGTTGACGATCTTCTGCACCCGGGCCAGCTCCTCGGGGGTCACGGCGCTGAAGTGGGTAAAGTCGAAGTGGGTGATGGAGGCATCCTGATAGGAACCAGCCTGATGCACATGGTCGCCCAGCACTTCACGCAGCGCTGCCTGCAGCAGGTGGGTGGCGGTGTGGTTGCGGGCAATGGCCATGCGGTAGCCCTTGTCCACCTGTGCGGTCAGCACATCGCCCACCTTCACGATGCCGCTTTCCAGCACGCAGGTGTGGACGTAGTAGCCCTTGGGGGGGTCTTTTTCACGTCCAGCACGCGCAGGCTGCACTCAGCACCGTTCAGCACGCCGTGGTCCGCAGCCTGACCGCCCATCTCAGCGTAGAACGGGGTCTTGTCCAGAACCACCAGCACGCCGTCCTTTGCCTCCTCGTCGGTGGCAATGGCATCGGTCAGGGTCTCCTCGTCGCTCAGCGCCACAACAGTGCCCTTGTCGGTCAGGGTGTCGTAGCCGGTAAAGACGGTGGGCTCGGCTTCCAGTGCGCCGAACAGATCCTCGCTCCAGCCGGAGATGTTCTTCTTCAGGCGCTCGGCACGGGCGCGCTCCTTCTGCTTGGTCATTTCAGCATGGAAGCCGTCCTCGTCGATCTCAATGCCCTGCTCGGCAGCGATCTCCTTGGTCAGGTCGAGGGGGAAGCCGAAGGTATCGTTCAGCTTGAAGGCGTCCATGCCGCTCAGCAGCTTCTGGTGTGCCTTCTCCAGACGGTCGATCATGTTGTTCAGGATGTTCATGCCGGCATCGATGGTGCGGGCAAAGTTTGCCTCCTCGGTGCCGATGACCTTCTTGATATAGGCGTCATGCTCACGCAGCTCGGGGTAAGCGCTCTCGCTGGACTGGATGACGGTCTCCACCAGCTCCACGAGGAAGGGGCGGGAGATGCCCAGCATCCGGCCATGGCGGGCAGCGCGGCGGAGCAGACGGCGCAGAACGTAGCCGCGGCCCTCGTTGGAGGGCAGGATGCCGTCAGACACCATGAAGGTGCAGCTGCGGATATGGTCGGTGATGACGCGGATGGAGATATCGGTCTTGGGGTCCTGTTTGTAGGTCTTGCCTGCAATGTGCTCCACATGGTGCAGCACACTCTGCACGGTATCCACCTCAAACAGGTTGCCCACGCCCTGCATCACGCAGGCCAGACGCTCCAGACCCATGCCGGTATCAATGTTGGGGCGTGCCAGACGCTCGTAGTGGCCCTTGCCGTCAGCGTCGAACTGGCTGAACACGAGGTTCCAGATCTCCATATAGCGGTCGCAGTCGCAGCCCACGCCGCAGGTCGGCTTGCCGCAGCCGTACTCGGGGCCGCGGTCAAAGTAGATCTCAGAGCAGGGGCCGCAGGGGCCGGAGCCGTGCTCCCAGAAGTTGTCCTCCTTGCCCAGACGCACCATGTGGTCCGGGGCGATGCCCACCTTCTTGGTCCAGATATCGTAAGCCTCGTCGTCCTCTTCGTAGACGGAGATGTGCAGCTTATCCTTGGGATGGCCATCCACTCGTCGCTGGTCAAGAACTCCCAAGCCCAGGGGATGACCTCCTCTTTGAAGTAATCTTGGAAGGAGAAGTTGCCCAGCATCTCAAAGAAGGTGCCGTGGCGGGCAGTGATGCCCACGCGCTCGATATCCGGGGTGCGGATGCACTTCTGGCAGGTAGTCACACGATGACGGGGCGGCTCTTCCTGCGCTAGGAACCACTTTTTCATGGGGGCCATGCCGCTGTTGATCAGCAGCAGGCTGGGGTCGTTCTTGGGCACCAGCGGGAAGCTGTCCAGACGCAGGTGGCCCTTGCTCTCAAAGAAGCTCAGGTACTTTTCACGCAGTTCATTCAAACCGGTCCATTGCATAGATCTTTCTCTCCTCAATTGTCTTTGGCGCTCAGGCGCCGTTTTTATGATGTTATGGCAGAGGGGCGGCACGGCGAAAAAACAAAAAACAGCCCCATCCCAAAAGGGACGAAGGCTGCTTGTGCATCAAACTCCGTGGTACCACCCAAATTGCAAAGGATAACGTGTCCCTTGCCGCTTTCGGCGCGTTAACGCTGCGCAGCGTCCGGTTTACATTCGCCGGAAGCTCCGGGGTGGCGCGAAATGATCCCGACCGGAGCGCCTTACAGCCGTGGGCGCTCTCTCTGGACGGTGGTGTGTGCATTTCTGACCCCATCATTGCCATCTGTCATAATTTTACATTCCGCAAGGCAGGCGAAGTGCCCCTTTGCGTACAGCTAAATTATAGCATACGCAAAACGTTTGTCAACGGTTTTGAGCAAAATTTACGGCACCCAGATGCGGTCTACATGGGTCATCTCGCCGTTTTGGATGGTCACGGTCGTGTTTCCCGCATTCCACCCATAAGCATCTTCTTCGCTGCTCATTGCATCACAAACCGTCCGATCTCCCTTTACGATCACTGGGTCGGCTTCAAAGTCTGCTGCACCGTCCGATAGTTCGATATCGTCTGCCATAACAAGTTGCTTAGCCACTCCAACTTCATAATAAGCGGGAAAATCATCCCATGTCAGAGTCCGGTAGTGGTCCTCCTCTTTGCATAAGTCAATACCACCTTCTTCTATTCCGCCGTTGATGGTCACATAGTTGTTTTCTCTCTCAACGCTTTCCACTGTTAGGGCTGTAGTTTCCTCTGTCCCGTTTAGATGTGTTACAATGGTATCGCCTTCGCTCAATGCTTCTATCTCTGGGGCTGTGTACCGGTCATAGTCGTATACGACCGCGTCGTTGATGGTATTCTTGCGTTCACCGACCCATACTTTATCGCTTTCAAAGCTGATGTGATAGGTGCCATCCGAAAGGGGGTCGCTCAGTAAAACGCCTTGCATGGGCTGTACTTCCGTTTTTTGCGCCTCCGAAGAGGTCGTGCTTGGCGTGGAAGCCGCTGTGCTTCCCGCCGTGGAACTGGAGGCCCCACAGCCCGCCATGGTGATCCCAAGCGCCAAAAGCACCGTAAATGTTCCTATTTTATGGTTCCATCTCATACGAAAACCTTCTTTCTCTTGCTTGACGGAACGTTTCCGTTCCGCTACAATAAAAACGATTCAAAGACACATTCTATTTCAACTGATTTTAAGATAGAGAGGAATTTCCCGTGAAAATTTTAAAAGTAAAATGTCTGGCCCCCACCCGGCTGGACAACTATCTGATGCAGCAGTACCCGGCACTGAACCCGGGCCGCCTGAACAAGGCTCTGCGGGAGAACAAGATCAAGCTGAACGGCAAAAAGGAGCCGCTTTCCACCCGCGTAATGGCGGGCGACGAGATCAAGCTGTTCATCCTGGACGAGGTTCTGGATGCCGACAAGCGGGTGGAAGGCCCGGCGTGGAAGAACGCCCGCGGCCCGGCACAGGTCATCTACGACTGCCCGCAGATCCTGGTGGTGAACAAGCCTGCAGGCCTTGCCGTGGACGGCCCCGAGGACGACACCCTGCTCAACCGTGCTCTGCTCTACCTCAACCAGCAGGGCGAGTACAAGGAGAACGACCTGTACACCCCCGCCTTGTGCCACCGGCTGGACACCGGCACCAGCGGCCTTGTGATCATTGCCAAGACCCCGGAGGCTGAGGAGCTGTTCCTTTCTGCCATCAAGAACCGTGAGGTGCAAAAGACCTACCTCTGCGTCACCTTTGGCCGTCCCATGCCGCCGGACGCCACCCTGGGCGGCTACCTGCTCAAGGATGCAGACCGGGGCATCGTGAAGATCGTGCCCGACAAGCAGCCCGGTGCCAAGGACGTGGAGACCCAGTATGAGACCGTTGCCGTCTCCGGCCGTCTGGCCCTGCTCAAGGTCCGGCTCATCACCGGCCGCACCCACCAGATCCGCGCCCACATGGCAAGCATCGGCTGCCCCATCCTTGGCGACAGCAAGTACGGCAACAACAGCGCCAACCGGGAGCTGAAGCTGAAGTATCAGGCGCTGTGCGCATGGGAGCTGACCATGCCCCGCTTCACCCAGCCGGACTTTGCCTTCCTCAGCGGCAAGACCTTCCGCGCACCGAAGCCCTGGTATTACCAGCAGGTGCTGGATGGAACGTTGAAGTAACAAAAAAAGGAGATGCCCTGCAGGGCATCTCCTTTTTTTTACTTATAATAGAACGCTCAGACCCGCAGTTACTTATAATAGAACGCTCAGACCCGCACCATATCCGGGGTGATCTCCGCCAGGGAGTGCGCACCGCACATCTGCATGGTATCAGCCAGCTCGGCGGCGATCTTGTCGATGTAGCACTTCACGCCTTCCTCGCCGCCGCCATAGACTGCGGTGACGAAGGGGCGGCAGATGAGCACAGCGTCAGCGCCCAGAGCCAGCGCCTTGAACACATCCACACCGGTGCGGATGCCGCCGTCCACCAGGATCTTCACGCCGGTGCCCTTGAGGGCTGCTGCGATCTCCGGCAGCACCTCGGCAGTGGCAGGGCACTGATCCAGCACGCGGCCGCCGTGGTTGGAGACCACGATGGCGGCAGCACCGGCCTCCTTTGCCTTGAGAGCCCCCTTGACGGTCATCACGCCCTTGACGATGAAGGGACGCTCGGCCAGCTGCACGATCTCGGTCAGCTCCTCCACGCTCTTGCTGCCGGCGGGCGGGGTCATGTTCTTCAGGAAGGGCAGACCGGCTGCATCCACGTCCATGGCCACGGCAAAGCAGCCGCTGGCCTTGGCCTGTGCCATCTTCTCCTGGATGGTGTCGATGTTCCACGGCTTGATGGTGGGCACGCCGCAGCCGCCCGCAGCGCCAATGGCACGGGTAGCCATCTCCATCACGGTGGGGTTGGTGCCGTCACCCGTAAAGGCGGCAATGCCGTTTTCGGCACAGGCGCGCACCAGCACGTCATTGTAGGTCATGTCGGTGTAGGTATCGGAGTAGTGCAGGTTCACTGCGCCCACGGGGCCCGCAAAGAAGGGATAGCGGAAGCTTTTGCCGAACAGCTCCAGCGTGGTGTCCGGTGCACCGCCGGGGCACAGGGTGTCCATGTTCACCCGGATATCTGCCCACTTATTATAATTGCGGATAGCGGTATCGCCCACACCCTTGGCACCCGGACCGGGGATCTGGTTTTTACAGGCCACGCCGTTGCACACCGGGCAGGCCTTGCAGTATTGACCAATGCAGGTACGGGCATTGGCAAGTACTTCAGGATAAGTCATAAAAGCATCCTCCTTATATTTCCCGCCGCTGCGGCACAAAATGACCCACCGCAGTGCTCTTTGCCCTCAATATAGACCTATTTTAAAGGTGCGTCAAGGGCTTTTTGTACTTTCCATCCATGCGGCAGAATGCTTTCTCGCGTTTTTTCGTCATTTTTAAAAAAGTCTGATTTTTTTCAAAAAAATCCTTGACAAAAAGCCTGCTTTCAGGTATTATAGTGGAGCGCCAAGGGCACCCGCCCAAAGGCAGAATAAAAGATGTGGAAAGATGGCTGAGTTGGTCTAAGGCGCACGACTGGAAATCGTGTAACGTGTCAAAAGCGTTCTGGGGTTCGAATCCCCATCTTTCCGCCAGAAACCTGAAACAGAAATGTTTCAGGTTTTTTGTTTTGTCCGCAGTTTGCGGCGCTTGACATTTGCGTGCAGTTCCGTTATGCTGAAGCAAATACGTTTTACCGGAAGGAGAGGTTTCCATGGCATCTTCCCACAAAAAGCGCACCGGTCTGCGGGCGGCGCTGATCGTTCTGCTGTGTCTGGTTTTGGTGTGCGTGGTGGCTGCGGCAGTGCTGTACAGCTTCGTCAGCCGCAAGATCAAGGCATTCCAGAGCGGTGCCAGCTTTGCGCTGGACTACACCATCACCTCCACCGAGGCCGAGCCCCCTGCTCTTTACGCCCTGCTGGACAAGTTCGGCGGCACCACCGGCAGCCTGACCGGCCAGTACACCCCCCGGGCGGTGCAGCTGGCGCTGTACCCGACGGGCACCAGCACCGTCAACGATGCCCCTCTGACCCGGATGTACATCAGCGAGGAAGAGACCCTTTACGACGCCGGGCAGCTGTACAACAAGCTGCGCAGCACGGTTGTGGCCGAGTATCCGCTGGCAAGCCTGCTGCTGCCGGGCTGGTCGCTGGGCAGCTATATCTCCCAAGACCAGCTGGCCACCCTGCTAGGGGTAGACCCCGCCGCCACCGGCTTGCAGCAGGTGAACGACTTCCAGCTGGACTTCAAGCAGCTTAAAACCGTACAGCCCGCCAACGCCAAGGAGGGTTACCTCTACCTTCAGCTGCCGAACCTCACCGCCGGGGAGGGCGCGCCGCAGCTGATTCTGGGCATCGAAAAGCAGGGTCTGCTCAAGACCCTGTCCCCCAAGGTGCACATCCTGCTGGACGTGCCCGCCCACCATATCCATGCAGAACTTTCCGGCACGGTGACTGCCTCCCAGACCGTGGTGACCGCGCCCACCTCTCGGATGCAGGACTCTGACGTGGAAAGCCTTGTGCAGCTGCGCAAAACCATCGAGAGCATCGTGCAGTTCGTGCAGACCGCCGCCCAGAGCGACGATGCTGCCGCCGCCCCTGCTGCATAAAAAGCTTCTATAAACGCAAAAAAATCGGGCAGACTGCGGTCTGTCCGATTTTTTTGCGTTTTATGCTCTCTTACTTCTTTACGGTCTTTTTGCAGGGTGCACGCTTTGCCTTGGGCTTTGCGGCGGCAGGGGCAGTCTTGGCTTCTGCTGCGGGCGCTGCCTTGGCAGCCGGTTCAGCCTTAGTAACAGGCTCGGCCTTGGTTGCCACGGCGGGAGCTGCCTTCACCTCTACTGCGGGAGCAGCAGGCTCAGCCTTTGCCTTAGCAGCCTTCTTTGCATCGGGCTTCTCCTCCACCTTCTTGGCGGTGCGGGGCTTGCGGGCTGCAGGCTTCTTGGCGGGAGCGGCTTCCTTGGCCGGTGCGGCCTTCGTCTCGGCAGCGGGTGCTGCTTGTTCAACCTTGGCGGCACGCTTTACGCGGTCCTTTACCTCAGAGATGACCCACAGCTGGTCACCACCGCCGGGCACCTCCTGCCAGATCTGCAGCACAGCGCCCACCTCGGCGCCAATGCCCACGGTGTCCACGCACTTGCCGCCTGCCCAAGAAGAGCGCAGACGCACGGTGCCCTCCGGGGTGTGCTCCACCTTCCACATCTGGGACGTGCCGCCCACATCCTCCCACAGGTGCAGCCAGGTGCCATTGGCGGTGCCGGTCATCATCAGGTCGATCAGCTTGCCGGATGCGCGGTTGCGGATGCGGTACACGCCGTCACCCTCGCGCACAAAGGCCCACTCCTGTTCGGGCTTGTGGTCATACTTGCCCAGACGGACAGTGCCGCCGTCCTTGCTGCCCTCCACTGCCTGAATGACATTGCCGGTGTGAGCGGCAATGGTATAAAAGCGGTCGGCCTCGATCACAGTTTGTGCTACGGATTTCATGTACAAATCCCTCCCAATCATAAAATGCACAGTTTTTTCCAATTCCTTCTTATAAAGAATACCACATATCGTGATTTTTCACAAGCAATTCGACAATTCTTTAGCACTTTATATAGAAACCACCCTGTTTTCGCCTGCTTTTTCGCCCCTTCGCAGGGGCGAAAGGCCGTTTTTATTCCCTCGACATTTTGTCGCAACTGCGTTATACTGTTTTCATCAGGACTATCTGCCGCTCTGGAAGGGGCGGCTTTCTCGTTTTTTGAAGGAGGATATTTTCCCATGACCCAGCAGGACCGCACTGCGGTGCAGTATCATAAAATGACCGAGACTCCGATCCCCCGGCTGATCCTCAGCCTTGCCGCGCCCACGATTTTGAGTATGCTGATCACCAGCATCTACAATCTGGCCGATACCTTTTTTGTAGGGCGCATCTCCACCAGCGCTTCCGGCGCGGTGGGTGTCGTTTCCAGCCTGATGGCCATCATTCAGGCGCTGGGCTTTATGCTGGGCCACGGCTCCGGCACCATCATCAGCCGCCGCTTGGGCAGTCAGGATACCCACGCCGCCACCCGCTTTGCTTCCACCAGCTTTTTTACGGCGCTGGCCTTTGGCGTAGTGCTGGCGGTGGTCGGCCTTGCCACCCTGCCGGACTTCATGATGCTGCTGGGCAGCACCAAAACCATTCTGCCCCACGCCTGCGCCTACGCGCGGCCCATCCTGCTTGCCGCACCGCTGATGATGTCCAGTCTGGTGATGAACAATATCCTGCGCTATGAGGGCAAGGCCAGCTTTGCCATGATCGGCCTGGTCACCGGCGGCCTGCTGAACATTGCACTGGACCCGCTGTTCATGTTCGCTTTAGGGCTGGGCACTGCCGGTGCCGGGATCGCCACTGCCCTCAGTCAGACCATCAGCTTTGGCATTCTGCTGTATATGTTCCTGCGGGGCAAAACGGTCAGCCAGTTCCGGCTTTCTGCCGTCACCCGGGAGCCGCGCGAGTTTTTGCAGATCCTTGCAGGCGGCGCGCCCAGCTTTGGCCGTCAGGGCCTGAACAGCATCGGCGGAATGCTGCTGAACATTGCCGCCCGCAGCTACGGCGACGCCGCCGTGGCCGGTATGAGCATCGTGTCCCGCATTTTTATGTTCATCCTCTCAGTGGCCATCGGCGTGGGACAGGGCTTGCAGCCGGTGGCGTCCTTCAACTACGGCGCCCGCAAATACCACCGAGTGCGGCAGGCCGCCGTCTTTACCCTGAAAGCCGCCTTTGCGCTGCTGGTGGTGCTGATCGCGGTGTGCTGGTGGAACGATGAAAACCTGATCCGCCTGTTCCGGGATGACCCGGCGGTCACCGCTGTGGCGCTGCCCGCCTTCCGCTACCAGTGCTTTGCCATCCTTCTGCAGCCGGTGATCGTGGTGACCAACATGACCTTCCAGAGCGTGGGCAAGGCCGGGCGTGCCACCTTTCTGGCCTGCTGCCGGCAGGGCGTGTGCTTTATCCCGTTGATTCTTGTACTTCCCCGGGTGCTGGGGCTTGTGGGCGTGGAGCTTTGCCAGCCCATTGCGGATACGCTCACCTGCTTCATTTCTCTACCCTTTTTGCTGGCCTTTCTGCGGCAGCTGGAGCAGATGGACAAGGCAGAAGCGTCCCATGCCCCGGCGCAGCTGTAATGCAATTGTAACCGTTTTTAGCCGCATTTTTCTGCAAGTTCTGCAATGAAAAATGCGGCTGTTTCGTATTCTGAGTGAACGGAAAAAATTTCCTCCCTGTTTTTGCAAAGGAGTGGTTTTTATGAAGCGTGTTGTCTTGCGTATCGGCTGCGGGGCGGTCTGCGCTGCCCTTGCCCTTACTTTAGGCTGCGGCTGCGCCCTGCTGCCGCCCGCCACCGGCGTGCCGGGCGCTGCCAGCTCTGCCGTTTCTGTGCCCACGGACGACAGCGGCAAGCCCCTGTACGACCCTGCCGTGCTGAACGATAGCCGTTTGCGGGTGCTGTACTGCGACAGCCGTTCCGGAAGCAGCACCACCATCCTGTGCGGCAGCACCCCGCTGCACCAGTCTACCCGCAGTGAGAACGTCTCGCTGGTGGAGGACAGTGTCACCGGCACCGCAGACTACTGGCTGCGCAGTTGGTCCGACCCCACCGGCCGGGGCGGACGCCGCACCGCCCTGTACGACAAGACCGGCACCGAAGTAATGTCCTTTGAGGGCGAGCAGAGCGCCACCCTGCAAAACGGCCTGCTGGTGCTGCAGGAGAGCCGCCTGATCGATGGCGGATACGTCCCGGAGTCCGGTTATGGCACCTGTCAGGTCATCGACCTTGCCACCGGCGCAGCGCTGCCGGTACCGGAAGGTGCATACAGCTGCACCCTATGCGGCGATAAGCTGGTGTTCAGCTGCTACGCCCGCCCGGAGGGACTGGACGATTACGACTGGGATACCGACTACCAGCAGAACCGCTGGGTGGTGGTGCAGGAGAAGGACGGCACCCCCGTCTACCGCGCCGAGGCCGCCTCGGCATACCGCCTTTTCTACGACAGCGACACCCTGAGCGACTGGGTGAAGCTGGACGTTGCCACCGGAGAGGAAACCACCGACCAAATCCTGTACAACACCCAGACCGGCGAGCAGTACACGGGCTTTTTGCAGGTCTATCCGGGTGGTCTTGCCAGCTTTTCCACCAGTGACGGCCGGTACGAACTGCGGGACATGACCACAGAGGACCGCGGACTGATCTCCACCTTTGACGAGCAGCCCAGCCAGTATTTCCCGGGCTATGTGGTAACATGGCACAGCGGCGAGGGCCATGGCTACGAACTCTATGATTTGGAGACAGGCGCAAAGACCCCGCTGTACGATGTGGACGCCACCGACAACACCGTAGCCGTCTACGCGCTGGACGGCAGTCTGCGGGTGTACAGTAAGGACAACGGCAAGCTGCTGACCGACACCACCGTAGAACCGGTGGAGCACCAGCAGCGAGTACGGATGAGCAACTGCGGCACCGGCTACGTCTGGCTGGAATTGCAGGATAACGACCGCTACGAGACCACCGCCACCCGGCTGTACGGCCCGCAGGGGCTTGTCAGCGACCTGACCGCCCTGCAGGGCAAGTACAGTTACGTCAACTACCTGACCACCGACCCCGACGGCAGACCCATGTTCTACGGCAGCCGCGCCGCTGCGGGCAGCGCCTACGGCAGCGTATGCGATGTGCTGAATGCAGACGGCAAGGTGGTGCTGCAGGGACTTTCCAGCTGCACCGGGTACTATTCCAACAGTCTGAATGCCCTGCCCGACCATGTGTTTGCCGCACAGCGGGGCTTCTATGTGGGCTGGATGGACACGAGCGGCAACTGGCTGTACTGCCAGAGCATTTTCTCGTCTGCCACTGCGGACGATGTACCGAGTTATGGCTATTGAGTTAGGAGGGCTTTCTTATGAAAAACGCTAAAATTTCCCGCCGCAGTTTTCTGCTGGGGCTAGCTGCCTGCTCCGCCGCCGGGGTGCTGACCGCCTGCAAGGGCACGGATGCGCCCTCCGGCAGCACCGCTTCCTCTGCCGCAGAGCCGCCCGCGTCCTCTGCAGCGTCCTCGACTGTGCAGCAGCCTGAGCCGTTCCTGACCGAAGCGGAGTTTCCCCCGCTGGACGGCAGCACCGCCTGCATTCCGCTGATGGCGCAGATGCTGGCCGATACCACCGGCATGGACTTGGAGGAAGCCCGCAGCAGCATTACGGTAAGCACCACCGCCTACGCATGGGAAAACTTTGGCCTGTACGACACCACCACCCGGATGCTGGTGGTGTACGAAGCGCCGGACTATGTAAAGGAAGAGCTGCAAAAGGCCAATGTGGAGCTGGAGCAGAAACCCATCGGGGTGGACGCGCTGGTGTTCATCGTCAACGAGGACAACCCGGTGCAGGCGCTTAGCCAGCAGCAGCTGCGGGACATCTACGCCGGGAAGATCACCAACTGGAAGGATGTAGGCGGCAAGGATCAGGAAATCGTTGCCTTCCAGCGCGGCGAGGACTCCGGCAGCCAGACCCTGTTCCAAAAGCTGCTCATTCAGGGCGGAGAGTTGATGACCCCACCCTCTGAGCTGGCACCTGCCGCCATGGGCGAGCTGGTGGACAGCATTGCAGAGTACAACAACAGCGCCAACGCCATCGGTTTCTCGGTCTACTACTACATCGACCAGATGTACTCCAAGCCCGGTCTGCGGCTGCTGGCGGTGGACGGTGTGACCCCCAGCAACGACACCCTTGCCGACGGCAGCTACCCCCTGTGCAACGATTTCTACGCCGTCATCCACCCGGATGCTGCTGCCGACAGCCCGGAGCGCCGTCTGTACGACTGGCTGGACACCGACGCCGGGCAGGACTGCATCAAAAAGTCCGGCTATGTGGCCGTCGGCCCGCAGACCACCGTCACCATCGTGGATTGAAATTGACAGACCTTCTCTCGTCTGCTACAATAAAGGCAGGATTTTGTCGATCTTTATGCAGCAGAATGCCGAAAGGAAGGTCTTACTATGGAACATCCCTCTCACCCGGTAGAAAGCCACTGGCGCACTTCCCTGCGCAACCGCATTATTCAGGCTTCCAGTCTGCTGGAGGTGCTGTTGTCCGGGCTGGTGCTGATCGGTCTGCTGCTCAGCGTTGTGCCCCTCATCCGCTGGATGCCCGGCCTGCTGTTCGATGGCAACGAAGCAGAGATCCGCACCTTTCTGGAGCGCAGTCTGGACATTGTGATCGGCATCGAGTTCATCAAGATGCTGGCTAAGCACAGCCCCGGCAGCAGCCTGGAAGTGCTGCTCTACGCCATTGCCCGCCATCTGGTAGTGGGGCACGATTCCGCCGTGGAGAACCTGCTCAGCGTTGGCGCGATCGCACTGATCTTCATCGTGCGCAAGTTCTTTTTTGTTCCGGCCTTTGGCGCACACCTGCCGGACGGTCATCCTGCGCCGGATCTTACCCCCGCCCAGAGCGGCATCCCCGCCGACTGGTTCCATCGGCGGAATTCCGAAGCAAAGCCTGAGGAAGAGACCGAGACAAAGGAATAAGCATATACAAAAACCACCCCGCAGCGGCCGGTGAACGGCTGCTGCGGGGTGGTTTACTATTTTCTGTTACTTTTTGCCGTGGCGGCCAAAGCGGTACTCCTTGCCCTCGCGGATGCGCTGGATGTTGGAGCGGTGCATGTAAATGACCATCGCACCCATAATCACCGAGCCGATGGTGCACACGGTAAGGTCGGCGGCAGAATAGCCCCGGAACACCCCGTACAGGATGGTGAGCACCGGGTAAAGTGCCGCCATGGTCACACTGCCCAGCGACACCATGCCGGTGGGCAGCAGGCAGGCCAGAAAGATGACCGCCAGAAAGGGGATCAGCACCGGCTGGATAGCCAGAATGGTGCCGCCCGCCACCAGCACGCCCTTGCCGCCCTTGAAGCCGAAATACAGGGGCTTCAAATGGCCGATAATGGCAAAGATGGCGGCAAGGTACACCGCCAGATAGGGCGAGAGCGTGGTGCTTTCCGGCATCTGGGTGAACAGCCAGCGGCCGATGCACACGGCCAGCACGCCCTTGAGCACATCACCAAAGGCGGTAAGTGCCGCCGCCTTTTTGCCGAAGGTGCGCAGCATATTGGTCATGCCTGCAGCGCCGCTGCCGTACTTGCGTACGTCATCGTGGTACAAAAACTTGCTGACGAGGATACCGGTGTCGATGCTGCCCAGCAGATACGCCTGCACAGCAGACACCGCAGCGATGAGAGCAGATTCCATCATCTGAGCCTCCCTGACGTGTTATACGTCCTTCGCGCCCACCTCGCCGGAGCCGCGCTCACGCACGACAAGGCGGATGGGGGTGTGCTCCAGACCGAAGTTCTCGCGGATCTGGTTGATGAGATACCGCTGATAGCTGAAGTGGAACAGGTGCTTTGCGTTCACGAAGGCCACGAACGTGGGGGGACGGGTGGAGGCCTGCGTCAGGTAGTAGATCTTCAGGCGGCGGCCCTTGTCGCTGGGGGGCTGCATCCGGGCAGTAGCGCGGGCAAGCATCTCGTTCAGCACGCCGGTGGGCACGCGGGCACCGTTCTCGGCGTCCACATCCCGGATCAGCTGCATCAGCTTGTTCACGTTGTAGCCGGTCTGGGCAGAGATGAAGATAATGGGTGCATAGCCCATAAAGCTGAAGCACTCGGCATAGCCCCGGCGCTGCAGCTCCATGGTGTTGGTCTCCTTGCCTTCCACGGCATCCCACTTGTTTACCACGATGATGCAGGCCTTGCCCTGCTCGTGGGCGTAGCCCGCCACCTTGCTGTCCTGCTCGGTAAAGCCGACGGTGGCATCCACAAGGATCAGCGCCACGCGGCTGCGTTCCACAGCAGCCAGTGCGCGCACTACCATATAACGCTCCAAGCCATCGCTGATGTTGCTGCGCTTGCGCAGACCGGCGGTATCGGTAAAGATGAACTTGCCGTAGGCGTTGTCCACCGGGGTATCGATGGCATCGCGGGTGGTGCCGGCCTCGTTGGCCACGATCATGCGGTTCTCGCCCAGAATGCGGTTGGTCAGGCTGGACTTGCCCACGTTGGGGCGGCCGATGATGGCAACGGGGATACGGTCCTCCTCCACCACGGTCTCGCTGAAGTCCAGATGGGCGCACACGGCATCCAGCAGATCGCCCGTACCGTGACCATGCACGGAAGAAATGGGCATCACCTCGTCAAAGCCGAGGTTGTAGAACTCGTACAGTTCCATGGGAGCCTCGCCCACCTTGTCGCACTTGTTCACGGCAAGAATGATGGGCTTGTGGCTGCGGCGCAGCATATGTGCCCACATCCTCGTCGGCTGCGGTCAGGCCGTCGCGCACGTCCACCACCATGATGATGCAGTCGGCAGTGTCAATGGCGATCTGCGCCTGCTCGCGCATGTGGGCCAGAATGCCCTCGGTGGCCTTGGGCTCGATGCCGCCGGTATCCACCAGCAAAAACTCGTGGCCGTTCCACTCGCAGTTGGCAAAAATACGGTCACGGGTAATGCCCGGCGTGTCCTCCACAATGGCAAGGCGCTGACCGCACAGCTTGTTGAACAGGGTGGATTTTCCCACGTTGGGGCGGCCCACCACTGCTACGATCGGTTTGCTCATGGGGTCTCCTCCTTTCTTAAAAGGGGTAAAATACAATAAAAATGGCGTTATCAGCTGCCGCTCTTCCTTCTGCGGGCAATGTGCAGGCCGCTGCGCAGCAAGGCGCGGGCTTCGTCCCCGCCTGCCGTGGGCAGCACCTCCACCTTTACGCCCAGCTGCTGCCCCAGCTGCTCCACCGTGATATCGTCAAGGAAGGTGTCCTTTTCCTCCCGCAGCATCACAGCCGGGATGCCCAGCGTTTTTGTGGCAAGCTTGCCAGCGCACTGGGCGATGATGTCGGTAGCAGTGATCAGGCCGGTCACGCCAACATTACCGCCGAAAAAGCGGTTCTGGATGGTGTGGACGTGCACGGTGATCATGGGGTACTGGCGGTGCAGCTCCTCCATCATGCGGGTGATGAGGGACGCTGCCATGGTGCCGGTGACCACGTCCAGCTCCTTGGTGCCGTAGACCCGGTGGGGCTTGTCCAGCTCCGCCAGAAATTCTTCCTCAAACAGGCGCATCATGCCCACGCCGTTTTCCAGCTGGTCGTAGTCCTCGTAGAACGCCGCCGCAGGGATGGGGCGGCCTGCCTTAAGGTACCATTCATCGCTGGGGTAGATGATGCGCTTGCCGTGGCGGCGCTTGCATTCATCACCGAATTCTTCCATAATGTCGATGACCTCGGCGCTGGTCTTTGCATCGTAGGGCACCTGCGGGTACAGATTTTTGCGGTAATCCGTAATGCCGCAGGGCACGGCTGCAATGCTTTGCACCATGGGGGTCAGCTCCAGCAGGTCGGCAAGGGTGCGGCGCAGCTCGTCGCCGTCGTTCACGCCGCGGCAGAGCACCAGCTGACAGTTGACGGCAATGCCGCCCTCCACCAGACGGGGCAGGTACTTGAGCACCTCGCCGCCGCGCTTATTGGCCAGCATCCGCACCCGCAGCTGGGGGTTGGTGGTGTGCACCGAGATATTGATAGGCGAGATGTGCATCTTGATGATGCGGTCGATCTCGTGATCCTGCATATTGGTCATGGTGATGTAGTTGCCGAACAAAAAGCTCAGCCGCTCGTCATCATCCTTGAAATACAGACTCTCGCGCATACCGGGGGGCAGCTGGTCGATGAAGCAGAACATGCAGTGGTTGGAGCAGGAATGCTTTGCATCGCCCAGATAGGTCTTGAACCCGCAGCCAAAGGGGCCGCGCTGCGGCCGCTGCACCTCCCACTCCCGGATGCCGTCCGCTACCCGGGCTTTCAGGTGGAAGCTGCTGCTGTCGGTATAAAAATCGTAGTCCAGCGTGTCGTTCAGCTCGTTGTCGTCCACGCTCAGCAGCTCGTCACCGGGGGCAAGGCCAAGAGCTTCGGCTTCGCTGCCGGCATCTACCTGCTCGATCCGGATCGCCATCTGCATCCACCTCCTCTAAAGAACAAGAAGGGGAAGGCTTTGCGCCCTCCCCTTCTGTACATAACACCATTATGCCACCAATTACGCGCAAATTAGGCCTTCTTGATGACTTCCTCGCCCTTGTAGTAACCGCAGTTGCCACATGCCTGGTGGGGGAGCTTCAGAGAGCCGCAGTTGCTGCACTTCACCAGTGCGGGGGCCTCCAGCTTCCAAACATTGCTGCGACGCTTGTCGCGGCGGGCCTTGGAAAGATGTCTCTTAGGTACTGCCATATTTTTGCACCTCCTTGATGGGTTTATCTGTTCAGCAGTGATTTAAGGATCGCGAGCCTAGTGTCTACGGGGGCATCGGTCTGCTCTGCCGGTGGGCAGGTGCATTCCGCCTTTTTCTTACCGCACTGCGGGCAAAGCCCGGCGCAGTCGGGGCTGCAAAGCAGCACCGTGGGAATCTGGAACATAAACTCCTGATTGAGCCATTCGTCCACGTCCAAGTGTCCTTTTTCATTCAGCGGAAGATCGAAATCCGGGTCATCCAGATCCCGCTCCTTGACGATCCACTCCGTATCGACTGTCTCTTCCCGGGTGACCGGGTCCAAACAGCGGGCGCACTCTCCGTGCACCAATGCCTTTGCCCGCAATGTTATCTGAACCTCGTCGCCATCGGTCTGCGCGTCAAAGACGGCTGTGACCGGCTGCGGGATCCTTGCACCGGCATAATCGTACGCAGATAAATCACACTGAAACTCTGCATGGTACGGTCTTGCGCCGGCGGTGATAAACTTTCTCAGGTCAAATTGCATAGTACACCTCTGAAAAGGCTGCTTTGTTAGTATAGCGCCAAAGCAACCCTTTGTCAACACCAAAACAGGCAGAAAACCGAAAAAATTTATTTTTCTCCGGTCTTCTGCCTGTTGGAAAAGCTTTTAGCCCTGTTCTTTTTATCAGATCACAGGTACTTCTTCACATCGTGGGGCAGTGCGGCCTCGTCTGCGCTGACGGTCACGGTGACCTTCACGCTGTCGCCGGCAATGGCTGCCATCTCGTCCAGCACAACGCCCAGACGGTTGATATCGTGGTCCAGCACCTTCAGGATGCCGTCAATGTACAGGTCGGTGATGTCGTAGTTGCTTGCCATCAGGCCGGCCACAAAGCCGTACAGCATTTCGCCGCCGGAGATCTTGTACTCGTCCAGATCGATCAGACGTGCTGCAGGAGCGATGTCGTAGGTGAGCTTCATGCCCTTTTCCACAACAACAACATTGCCTTTGGAGGTCTTGACCGCGTCGTTGATCTGGTCGATCATAGCCTTGGTCTTGCCGGAGCCCTTGGTACCAACAATCAGTTTAATCATAGTTCAGTCCTCCTGTATTTTCCACGCCTTGCGGCGGGAGATCATTTTTTACGTTCGGCTTTTACTTCAGCTTTGCTTCCAGCTCTGCGGTCAGGCCTTCGTAGCCGGGTTTGCCGAGCAGGGCGAACATGTTTTTCTTGTAGCTTTCCACGCCGGGCTGGTTAAAGGGGTTGACGCTGAGCAGATAGCCGCTGCAGGCACATGCACGCCAGAAGAAGTAGATCAGGTAGCCCACATTGTAAGCGGTCAGGTCGTCCACCTCGATCAGCACTTCGGGCACGCCGCCGTCGGTGTGGGCCAGAATGGTGCCCTCCATGGCCTTGCGGTTCACCACGCTCATGTTCTGGTTTGCAAGGAAGTTCAGGCCGTCAAAGTTGCCCTCCAGCGGGTCGATGAACAGATCCTGCGCGGGCTTCTTCACGTCCACGATGGTCTCGAACATGATGCGCGCGCCGTCCTGCACGAACTGACCCATGGAGTGCAGATCGGTGGAGAAGATGCAGCTTGCGGGGAACAGGCCCTTCTGGTCCTTGCCCTCGCTCTCGCCGAAAAGCTGTTTGTACCACTCGTTCATCATCGTGAAGTTCGGCTCATAGCACTCCAGGATCTCCACAGCCTTGCCCTTGCGGTACAGGATGTTGCGGATGGCGGCGTACTTATAAGCATCGTTGTCGGGGCTCAGTACGGAGAAGCGCTCCATAGCATCGGCAGCGCCCTGCATCAGAGCGTCGATGTCGATGCCGGCAGCGGCGATGGGCAGCAGACCCACGGCGCTCAACACGGAGTAGCGGCCGCCCACGTCATCGGGAACTACAAAGGTAGGCCAGCCCTGTGCGTCAGCCAGCTGCTTCAGGGTGCCCTTGGCACGGTCGGTGGTGGCGTAGATGCGCTTGTTGGCTTCTTCCGCGCCCATCTCCTTTTCCAGCAGTTCACGCAGCACGCGGAATGCCAGAGAGGTCTCGGTGGTGGTGCCGGACTTGGAGATGACGTTGATGGAGAAGCGCTTGCCCTTGCACAGGCTGATGATATTGTTCAGGTAGGTGGGGCTGATGCTGTTGCCGCAGAAGTAGATCTTCAGACCATCCTCCAGCTCGTTGTGGTACATACCCTTAACGGCCTCCACGACAGCGCGGGCGCCCAGATAGCTGCCGCCGATGCCGGCCACCACCAGCACGTCGGAATCCTCGCGGATCTTTGCGGCGGCTTCCTTGATGCGGGCGAACTCTTCCTTGTCGTAATCCCGGGGCAGGGTCATCCAGCCCAGAAAATCGCTGCCGGGGCCGGTCTTGGCTTCCAGCTGCTTGTGGGCGGCTTCTACCTGCGGGTAAATAGCTGCATATTCCTTCGCTGATGAAGCTGGAGAGGTGTTTCGTGTTCAGTGCGACACTCATTTTATTAAAACCTCCAAACGATTTGCCGGGCCTTTGCCCTGCGAGGAAATATCTTGGTATAAGTGTACCGTTCCCTCCGGGTAAAGTCAAGGTCAAATTCCTTAGATTTCATACAATTTTAATAGTGTTTTTTTGTTTCTTCATCCAGATTTGTTCAGGTATCCAACAGTCCCGCCGGGCGTCCGGCGCACTTTTGTGCGCTGAAGCGCCTTTTTCGGTGTAGAGTCATGCTGCTGTCCCCCGCAGGCTGTCCCACAGCAGCTGCAAGGCGGTGCCAAAATCCATGCACGGCGCATCGGCGGCGGCGCACACTGGGTACTCCCCCTGTACTGCTTCGCCGCACAGCAGCTGCGCCTTGCCTACCGTCTGTCCCCGGGTCACCGGGGCTTCCAGCGTGTCGGGCAGTTCCAGCTGCACGGTCAGCTGACCGGCGCTTTCGGCGGGCAGCAACGCGGTGGCGGGCAGCGCGGCGTAATCCAGCGGCACGGTCTCCTCGGTGCTGCCCTTTACCTTTAATTGCAGCGGGCGCTCCTGCGGCAGGGGCACCGGTGCGGCACGGTAGGCCGCAAAGCCGTAGTCCAGCAGGGTGGTGGCGGCTTCGAACCGTTCCTTGCTGGAGGGTGCACCCAGCACCACCGCGATGAGGTTCAGCCCGTCCCGGGTGGCGCTGGCGGTAATGCACACGCCCGCTCCGCCGGTGGTGCCGGTCTTGAGCCCGGTGATGCCGTTGTAACGCCGCAGCAGCTTATTGGTGTTCACCAGCTGGGTCTGCCCGCCCCGCAGGGTGTCCGTCCAGATGCCGGTATAGTGCAGCACCTCCGGGCAGGTGTTCAGAATGGTGCGGCTCATGATGGCTACATCCCGTGCGGTGGAAAGATGCCCCTCCGTGTCCAGCCCGCAGGCGTTGCGGAAGGTGGTGTGCTCCATGCCAAGCTCTGCGGCGCGGGCGTTCATCTGCTGCACAAAGGCAGGCTCGCTGCCGCCCACAAGCTCGGCCACCGCCACTGCTGCATCGTTGGCAGAGGACACGCAGATGGCCTTGAGCATCTCGTCCAGCGTGAACTGCTCCCCGGGCTCCAGCCAGATCTGACTGCCGCCCATGTGGTAGGCGTGTTCACTTACCGGCACAGCGGTGTCCATGGCAATGCGGCCGTCGTGCACGGCTTCAAAGGTGAGCAGCAGGGTCATCACCTTGGTAATGGAGGCGATGGGCATGGTCTGGTCGGCGTTCATCTCGTAAAGCACCGTGCCGCTGGTCTGGTCGATGAGGATTGCCGCGCGGCAGGGCAGGGTAATCTGCGGCGGGGTGACCGTCAGGGTCTGCGCTGCCGGTTCTGCCTGCGTTTGCACCGCCGGTTGAATGCGCAGCCCCTTGCCCTGTGCCGTGCCAAAGGCCAGCGCAAACAACCAGAAGCAGACCACCCCCGCGCACAGCAGCGCCAGATTTCTCCGTTCCATTTCCGTCCCTCCCCGTGCGAAGTCTCTTGCTGCTACTGTATGCAGTGGTCTTTTCAGGCATGCCGCTCGTCAATTTTGCCGTACTATTTTTCATATTGTGTTCGTTTTCTGTTAACTTTGGTACCTGTCCCTTGACTTTTCACGGCAAAACTTGTAAAATTGAACTGTTCCCAGAAGGGAGCAAGCCCAGTTTCATACAATCATGCAATCACAAGGAGGGTCTCATTATGAATCTTTCCCGCCGTAACTTTATGAAGATCGCCGGTCTGTCCGCTGCTGCTGTTGCAGGTGCCGCCCTGTTCACCGGCTGCTCCGGTCAGCTCATGCTGCCCGTCCGGTTCTCTGCTACCGTGATCGGTAAAGAGACCCAGAAGGCTCTGGACACCCAGCAGTTTTCTGTCGTGGCCGACCTGAGCGAGGACGCCCAGAAGAACGCCATCAACGCTTTTGTGAGATCTCAGCTTCGCCAGCCTATGTACGAGGTCGATTTCATTGAGCGCAAGACCGATACACTGGACGGCAAGGAGACCGATTATCTGTTCGTTACCCTGAAAAACAGCTAACGGCTCGTCATTCCTTCCTGCAGCTTTGGGACGCGAGATTTTTCGCGTCCCTTTTTGTTTTTGACGCACTGCAAAAGACCGGTGTCTCCGTGCAAAAACAGTCTTGCACCCCGGTGGGCTTCTGTTATATAATGAGAAGAAATGCAAAACACCCCCGTTTTTATCGAAAGGATCGTTCCCCATGCGAGTTTGTTTTTATACCTTGGGCTGCAAGGTCAACCTGAACGAGACCGGCGCGCTGGAACAGCTGTTCCGCGCCAACGGCTTTACCATTGCGCAGGAAGGCGAAGCAGCGGATGTGTTCATTGTGAACAGCTGCACCGTGACCAACTTCGGCGACCAGAAGAGCCGCAAGTGGTTGCGCCGCAAAAAGCGCGAAAACCCCGGTGCGGTGACGGTGCTGACCGGCTGCTACCCGCAGGCCTTCCCGGAGGAGGCCGCACAGTTCATGGAAGCCGACCTTGTGTGCGGCAACGGCGACCACAAGGCCATCTTGGAGAACGTACAAAAGCTGCTGGACGGCCACGAGCGCATCGTAGCCATTGCCCCGCACCAGCGCGGCGAGCAGTTCGAGGAGCTGCCGGTGGAGCGGTTCGAGACCCACACCCGCGCCTTTATCAAGGTAGAGGACGGCTGCAACCGGCAGTGCGCCTACTGCGTCATCCCCCGCGCCCGCGGGCCGGTGCGCAGCCGCGCCGAGGAGAGCATTCTGGCCGAGCTGCACCAGCTGGCCGCTGCGGGCTACCGCGAGGTGGTGCTCAGCGCCATCTCCCTGCCCAGCTACGGGCTGGACACCGGCACAAACCTTGTGGAGCTGGTGGAAAAATGCGCACAGGTGCCGGGCATCGAGCGCATTCGTCTGGGCAGCCTTGACCCCGATATGCTCACCCCGGAATTTATCTCCCGCTTGGCAGCGGTGGACAAGCTTTGCCCCCAGTTCCACCTGAGTTTGCAGAGCGGCTGCACCGCCACCCTGCGCCGGATGCGCCGGGTGTACACCGCGCAGGAGTACGCACAGGTGGTGGAGCAGATCCGCGCCGCCTACGGCAGCCGCCCGGTCAGCTTTACCACCGACTGCATCTGCGGCTTCCCCGGCGAGACGGCAAAGGACTTTGAGGAGAGCTGCGCATTTTTGAAGAAGATCGGCTTCCTTAAAGTGCATGTGTTCCCCTACTCCCGCCGCAGCGGCACCCCGGCTTATGATTTCCCGGATCAGATCCACGAGCGGGAAAAGCAGGAGCGCAGCCGCCGCATGAACGCCGTAGCCGAGCAGGTGCGCTGCGAGGCACTGGCCGCCTTTGAGGGCACCGAGGATGAGGTGCTGCTGGAAACGCCGCTTTCCGGCACGCTGTTCACCGGCTACACCCGGCTGTACATTCCGGTGGTGGTCTCTGCCCCCGGTCACGAGAGCGGGCAGATCGTGCACGTAACGCTTGGCGAGTACGACGGCGAGCGTGTGCGTGCAGCACTTTGCTGAAATTTTTTCATTTTACTTGTACATTCTGTGCATCCGCATGAATACAATAAATTTTTAACAAATTTTGTGTTTTGCTCTTTCCATACGCACGTCTTTATGTTAAAATGAAGATGGATTTATCGGGTCCGGCGTGCTGTAAGCAACCAGCACGGTACCATCCGTGCCCGTATAGCGCCGTTTTTATGCTCTGCACACAGGGCAGGCGGCTCCGTTTTTTGGCTGTTTCTGAGCAAGGAGAGATTGGAATGAGTTTCAGAGGAATCAATACTACGGTCATCCAGATCCGCCGTCAGGTGTTTACCGAGGTCGCCCGCATGGCTTACGCCAATGTCAAGGGCGAGCAGGCCAACCACCTGATGCGCAAGATCCCCTACACCATCATCCCCGGTGAGGAGGGCAAGCTGCGCAAGGACATCTTCCTGGAGCGCGCCATCGTTGAGGAGCGCGTGCGTCTGGCTATGGGTCTGCCCACCCGCCGCATGGACGAGCACAACAGCGTGGTCTCCGGTCTGGAGGATGCCTCCATCGCCGATAAGTACTATGATCCCCCGCTGGTCAACGTGATCAAGTTTGCCTGCAACCGCTGCCCCGAAAAGCTGGTCAAGGTGTCTGACCTGTGTCAGGGCTGCCTTGCACACCCCTGTATGGAAGTGTGCCCCAAGAAGGCTATCACTTGGGAGAGCGGCCGTTCCACCATCGATCAGGACAAGTGCATCAAGTGCGGCCGCTGCGTCACCGTCTGCCCCTACAACGCCATCGTCAAGACCGAGCGTCCCTGCGCTGCTGCCTGCGGCATGGGCGCTATCCACTCTGACGAGCTGGGCCGTGCCGAGATCGATTACAGCAAGTGCGTGTCCTGCGGTCAGTGCTTGGTGAACTGCCCCTTCGGTGCCATTGCCGACAAGGGTCAGATCTATCAGCTCATTCAGGGCTTCAACCGCGGCGACCGCATCTATGCGCTGGTCGCTCCCGCCTTCATCAACCAGTTCCCCTCTCTGGCTTCCACCGGCAAGCTGAAGTCCGCCCTGAAGGCCATCGGCTTCTGCGACGTGGTGGAGGTTGCCATCGGTGCCGACCTGTGCACTGTGGACGAGGCACACGACTTCCTGGAGGAAGTGCCCGAGAAGCTGGACTTCATGGCTACCTCCTGCTGCCCGGCATGGAGCATGATGGCAAAGACCGCCTTCCCCGGCCTTGCCAAGAACATCTCCATGACCATGACCCCCATGGTGTTCACCGCCCGCATGATGAAGCAGGCCGACCCCGATGCCCGTATGTGCTTCATCGGACCCTGCGCCGCCAAGAAGCTGGAGGCCTCCCGCCGCACCGTCCGCTCCGACGTGGACTTCGTGCTGACCTTTGAAGAGCTGGCCGGTATCATTGAGGCAAAGGACCTGGATCTGGACAATCTGGAAGTGGATCCCGCCGAGATGGATCTGTGCTACGCTTCTGCTGCCGGCCGCGGCTTTGCACAGTCCGGCGGCGTGGCCAAGGCCGTTGCCGACAAGATCAAGGAATGGCGTCCCGACATGGAGGTGAAGATCGCCTCCGCACAGGGTCTGGCCGACTGCAAGAAGCTGCTGATGCTGGCCAAGGCCGGTAAGTACAACGGCTACTTGCTGGAAGGCATGGGCTGCCCCGGCGGCTGCATCGGCGGTGCCGGTACCATTGCCGACCCCGTGCGCACCGCTGCTGTGCTGAACAAGTATGTGAAGGACGCCACGTTCACCGACCCCGAGCAGAGCGCCTTTATGTCCAACATCCACATGCTGAAGGACGATCCCAACTTTGAGGTCTGAGCCGCTATAACGTAATCATCCAAAAAGGACGCTGCATTGTCGCAGCGTCCTTTTTTATCACATTTTCCACATTCTGTGTTGGATTCGAAACATTTTTGTGAAAGACTGCCAAGGCGCATTGACAAGGCTGTCCGGTCATGCTATGTTAGTATTGACAAATCAGTACCTTATGGAGCATTATATACTCTGTTTCACCATGCCGTAGCTGCGGCAGAAAGGATAAAACCATGACTACCGCCTTAAAACGTACCGGCGCTGCCCTGCTGACGTTGCTGATGTTCTGTATGCTCACACTGGGCGCTTCTGCCGCCGCGAATACCCCCGTTGGGGTCAAATTCTGGAAGGAAAACTCCGACAAGGAATCCATGGCCAACTCCGGCATTGATTCTGACCGCGAGGCTACCCTTGCCCGCCAGTCCAACGGCACCTACACCCTGATGCTGCCCGTCAAGCAGGTGACCAAGCTTAATGTGACCGGCTGCCTGATCGGCCTGACCATCGGCGATGTGACCTACACCGGCACCCTGACCGGCGAGATTGAAAAGGGCAACGGCATCCTGACCATCAAGAACCTGCCCGCTTCGGTGCTGACCGGCAGCGATGTGAGTAAGGCACTCACCGTTACCTGCAACATTCAGATGGATCTGAGCCTGCTGGGCGAGATCAACACCACCGCCCGGATGTGCATCTGGGCAAAATAAACCGCACGATAACAAAAGCGCCGTTCCACCCGGGACGGCGCTTTTGCTGTTCAGCAGTCGATGTGCTTTTCCACAAAGTCGGCAGCCATTTTATCCAGCTGCATCACCGCATTTTCCGCGCCCTTCATCACCTTGCGCACATTGCGGCGCATCTGGCGCTTGCTCTGGGTAGCCATCATGGCACCGGCAGCCCCAAGGACTGCACCGGTGGCCATGCCCACCACCATGCCTGCGGCGGAATTTTCTCGCTGTTTCATCCTGAATTTCTCCTTTCGGCCTGTCATGACAGGGCTTGCAGTGCTATTATTTCCGCAAAAGAATCTGGTATACGCTTTTTTTATGCAGCAATTTGTGGTATACTGTTCTATGATGCTTTTTATAAGCCGCTGCGCGCGGCTTTTCAGCAAGGAGGTTTTCCTATTTGCAAAAACCCGTTGAACCAAAAAAGATCCTTTGCATCCACGACTTGTCCGGCGTGGGCCGGTGCAGCCTTGCGGTGATCCTGCCTGTGCTGTCGGTCATGGGCTTCCAGCCGGTGGCGTTGCCCACGGTGGTGCTCTCCACCCACACCGGCGGCCTTGGCACCCCCGCCCGGATGGACGGCAGTGCCTACGGCATGGCCGCACTGGAGCACTATCAGGAGCTGGGGCTGCAATTTGATTGTATCTATACCGGCTATCTGGGCGGCGAGGCACAGGTAGCGCTGGCTGAAAAAAAAGCCTTTGCCCTGTGGCCTGCCGCCTACAAGGTGGTGGACCCCGTAATGGGCGATAACGGCAAGGCCTATTCCACCGTTACCCCGGCACTGGTCGAGCGCATCCGCAGCCTGTGCCGCGCGGCAGATCTGATTTTGCCCAACTACACCGAGGCGCAGCTGCTTTTGCAGCAGCAGCCGGTCACCGATGAGCTGGACGATACCGCCGCGCAGGCACTGGCAGATGCTTTGCAGCCGCTGGCCTCCAACGCGGTGGTCACCGGATTGCCGCTGGGCAAGTACATCGGCTGTGCCGGTACCGGCGCAGACCGCTTCGTCATCAAAAAGCTGCATATCAGCCGCAGCTTCCCCGGCACGGGGGATCTGTATGGTGCCGTGCTCATCGGCTCGCTGCTGCAGGGCAACGCCCTGAGCGCCGCCGCCGATAACGCTGCGGAGTTTGTTTCGCTGGCCATTCAGGGCACGCCCTACACGCAGGACACCCGCTTCGGCGTGTGGTTTGAGCCGCTGCTGCCCCGCCTGTGCCCCCTGCGGGAGGAACCGGAGGGCATTTTATGATGGACAAGCCGACTTTGAATATCGTGCTGGTAGAGCCCCGCATCCCCCAGAACACCGGCAACGTGGCGCGCACCTGTGCCTGCACGGCCTGCCGTCTGCATCTGGTGGGCCCCATGGGCTTTGCCATTGATGACAAAAAGCTCAAGCACGCCGGGCTGGACTACTGGCACTATCTGGACATTACCTACTACGACGGCCTTGCGGACTTTTTTGCCCGCAACAACGGCCCCTACTACTACTTTACCACCAAGGCACCCCAGCGCTACACCGATGTACAGTACCCGGACGGGGCTTATCTGGTGTTCGGCCGCGAGGATGCCGGGCTGCCGGAGGCGCTGCTTGCAGAAAATCAGGAGCACTGCATCCGCATGCCCATGCGGGACACCTGCCGCAGTCTGAACCTTTCCAACAGCGTGGCCGTGGGCGTGTACGAGGTGCTGCGGCAGTGGGATTTCCCGGAGCTGCTGGACCACGGCCACCTACGAGATTATGAATGGAAATGAGGGAAATTATGAGCAAGATCGCGATCCTGACTGATTCCTCCTGCGATATCCCGCAGGAGATGGCCGAAAAATACGGCATTGATATCATGAGTTTCCACATCCTGCTGGATGATGTGGACTACGTTGAGCGTGTGGACTGCACCAACACCGAGTTCTACGATAAAATGCGTGCGGCAAAGGGTGTGCCCTCTACCGCCGCCATTACGCCCATCCAGTTCTGTGAAAAATACTGCCAATATGTGGACGAGGGCTACACGGATGTCATCCATGTGCCCATTAACAAATCCGGCTCCTCCACCTACAACAACGCCCTGATGGCACAGGGGATGCTGCGGGAGGAGCGCCCGGAGCACCATCTGAACATCCACTTGCTGGACCCCCACACCTATTCTATGGTGTTCGGCTGGTATCTGTGCGAGATGGCACGCAAACTGCAGAACGGCGCAGAGATCCGCCACGTCATCCACGAATTTGAACAGCAGATGAACTGCATGGAGGTCGTGCTGGGGCCTTACAGCCTGAGGCAGATGAAAAAGAGCGGCCGCATCTCTGCCGCAGCAGCCGTCATGGGCGAACTGATGGGCATCCGCCCCATCATTACCCTGATCGACGGCAAGACCAAGGTAGAGGCCAAGGTGCGCGGCGATGAAAAAGTCGTGCCCGCCATGGTGGATCTGTGCCAGAAGCGCGCCGGGGATGTGGAGGATTTTGAGTATATGATCGGCCACACCAACATCCCGCAAGCCGCAGATCTGGAAAAGGCCTGCCGCAAGGCCTTTGGCAAGCCGCCGCTGGCCGTGTTTGAGCTGGGCGGCGTGGTCTCTGCCAACACCGGCCCCGACACCGTAGCGCTGACATATACCGGCCACCCCAGAGGGTAAAAACATCCGGCAGAGGGCTGCCGCAGAATAGCATACCTTCAAAATATTGAAAGCTCCAAGACAGCTTCTCAAAAAAGGGTAAAAAAAGCTGAGCATCTGTGAAAGATCAGGTGCTCAGCTTTTTTACATTTTTCGTTGACGCTGTTTCGCGGCAGTCCTTTTTGTTATTTATTTCTCGTGTTTTACCCGTTGGATATCTTCCAAATCGTAGGGAGTGTTCTGGTAGACATAGTAGTTCAGCCAGTTTTCATACAGCAGGTGGGCGTGGGCGCGCCAGCGGAACAGCGGCGGCTTTGCGGGGTCGTCATCCGGGTAATAGTTGACGGGCACATGGATGGGCAGACCCTTGGCTACGTCCCGCTTATACTCGGCATCCAGCGTATACTTATCGTACTCCGGGTGACCGGTAACAAAGATCTGCCGCCCGTTCTCGGTGCTCATGAGGAAGGGTCCGGCGGCGTCGCTCTCGGCCAGAATGCGCAGTGCGGCGCAGTTGTCCACATCCTCCCGGCAGATGCCGGTGTGGCGGCTGTGGGGAGCGTAGAACACCTCATCAAAGCCGCGTACAAGCGGGTTTGCCGGGCGGGTGACCCGGTGCTCGAACACGCCGAACATCTTTTCCGGCAGCAGCTGCTTGCGCACGCCGTAGTGGTAGTACAGCCCGGCCTGTGCGCCCCAGCAGACATGGAGGGTGGAGTAGACGTTCGTTTCGCTGAAGTCCATGATCTTGCACAGCTCGTCCCAGTATTCCACCTGCTCAAATTCCAAGTGCTCCACCGGCGCGCCGGTGATGATCATGCCATCGTAGCGGTTGTTCTTTACCTCGTCAAAGGTCTTGTAAAAGGCCTCAAGGTGGGCAGCCGACACATGGGTGGCAGAGTGGCTGGCAGTTTGCAGCAGGGTCATGTGCACCTGCAGCGGGGTGTTGGCCAGCAGCCGGGCGATCTGGGTCTCGGTGGCGATCTTGGTGGGCATCAGGTTCAGGATCAGAATTTCCAGCGGACGGATATGCTGCGCCAGCGCCCGCTCCCGGTGCATGACAAAGACGTTTTCTTCATACAGGGCGTCAAAGGCGGGTAAGGTCTTGGGGATGATCAGCGGCATAGGATGGTTGCTCCTTTCATACCTTATCCAGTGCCTGCGCGATATCGGCGATAAGGTCCTCGGCAGATTCCAGACCGCAGCTCATGCGCACCAGCTCAGCGGGCACACCGGCGGCAGCCAGCTGCTCGTCGTTCATCTGGCGGTGGGTGCTGGAGGCAGGGTTCAGGCAGCAGGTGCGGGCATCCGCCACATGGGTCTCAATAGCGGCAAGCTTCAGCTCCTTCATAAAGGTGCTGGCGGCCTGACGTCCGCCGGCCAGACCAAAGCTCACGACGCCGCAGCTGCCGTTTGGCAGGTACTTCTGCGCCAGTGCGTGGTAGGGGCTGCTTTCCAGCCCACAGTAGTTCACATAGGCCACCTTGGGGTGGTTTTCCAAGAACTGTGCCACCGCCATACCGTTGGCGCAGTGGCGCTGCATCCGGACGTGCAGGCTTTCCAGACCAAGGTTCAGCATATAGGCGTTCATGGGGGACTGCATGGAGCCGAAGTCCCGCATCAGCTGCGCGGTGCACTTGGTGATGAAGGCGCCCTCCTTGCCGAAGCGCTCGGCGTAGGTGATGCCGTGGTAGCTGTCATCCGGGGTGCACAGACCCGGGAACTTCTCGGCGTGCGCCATCCAGTCGAACTTGCCGCCGTCCACGATAGCACCGCCCAGCACTGCGCCGTGGCCGTCCATGTACTTGGTGGTGGAGTGGGTCACGATGTCCGCGCCCCACTCAAAGGGCCGGCAGTTCACCGGTGTGGCGAAGGTGTTGTCCACCATCAGCGGCACGCCGTGGGCGTGGGCGGCCTTGGCAAACTTTTCAATGTCCAGCACGGTCAGGGCGGGGTTTGCGATGGTCTCGCCGAACACCACCTTGGTGTTGGGTCGAAAGGCGGCATTCAGCTCCTCCTCGGTGCACAGGGGGTCTACGAAGGTGGCGGTGATACCCATTTTAGCCATGGTGACCGAGATGAGGTTGAAGGTGCCGCCGTAGATGGTGCTGGAGGCCACGATGTGGTCCCCTGCCTCGCAGATATTGAACAGGGCAAAGAAGTTTGCGGCCTGTCCGCTGGAGGTAAGCATAGCGGCGGTGCCGCCTTCCAGCTCGCAGATCTTTTTGGCTACCATGTCGCAGGTGGGGTTCTGCAGGCGGGAATAGAAATAGCCGTCTGCCTCCAGATCAAACAGCTTGCCCATGTCCTCGCTGGTGGCGTACTTGAAGTGGTGGACTGAATGATGGGGATCTGACGGGGCTCGCCATTGCCGGGGGTGTAGCCGCCCTGCACGCAGATGGTATCACGGTTCATACAACATACTCCTTTGCTGGTTTTTTGGTCGGGAAGGACGATTCCCCGCAGGAGGGGCTGCCTCCGGCGGGGAATCGAAAATTCAAAGTTTCTTATTTCCGCAGGCGCTTATCGCTCTTGGTGGCCCACAGGGTGCCCACAGACTGGAACGCCTGCACCATCAGCACCAGCAGCACCACGCAGACGATCATGATATCGGTCTGGTAGCGGTAGTAGCCGTAGGACAGGGCGATCTTGCCCAGACCGCCGCCGCCGATGACGCCGGACATGGCGGAGTAGCCCAGAATGGTGGTCAGTGCGGTGGTCATGCTGGAGATCAACCCGGGCAGGCACTCCGGGATCATGACCTTGGTGATGATCTGAAACGGGGTAGCACCCATGCTCTGGGCAGCTTCCACCACACCCTCATCCAGCTCCCGCAGGCTGGTCTCCACCAGACGTGCCACGAAGGGGAAGGCGGCGACCACCAGCGGAACAATGGTGGCCTTGGTGCCCACCGTAGTGCCCACGATGGCGCGGGTAAGCGGGAACACGCAGATCATCAGAATGAGGAAGGGCACACTGCGCAGGATGTTGATGACGATGTTGATCAGATGCATCAGCCAGCCGGGCAGGGGCAGAATGCCATCCTTGTCACCGGCTACCAGCAGCACGCCCAGCGGCAGGCCCAACACCAGCGCAAAGGCGGTGGAGAGCACCGTTACATAAAAGGTCTCCCAGATGGCAAAGCCGTAAGCTGCGATATTCATATACCGGTCACCTCCTCTACCGTTACGCCGGACTGGCTGCGCATATACTCCACAGCCTGCTGTGCGACCGCAAGTTCTGCGGGCAGCTTGAGCAGCATGGAACCGTAGCACTGGCCGCTCAGATCGCGGGTATCGGCGCTGAGCACCGACACCAGAATGCCCTTTTCGGCGGCAAGGCTTGCCACCAGCGGCTTTGCAGTGGAGGAACCATTAAAGGTAACGCGCACCACATGGTCATCCGGCGCAAAGCAGGAAAGATCCCGCGCTGCGCTGCCGCCGTTGGGAGCCACCAGACGCTTGGCAGCCGCCGTTTTGGGGTTAGCAAAAATCTCCTGTACCGAGCCCTGTTCCACGACCATACCGCCGTCCAGAATGGCCACGCTGTCGCAGATCTCCTCCACCACGCTCATCTGATGGGTAATGACCACCACGGTGATGCCCAGCTTACGGTTGATATCCTTGATCAGGGTCAGGATGGAGTGGGTGGTGTTGGGGTCCAGCGCACTGGTAGCCTCGTCGCACAGCAGCACCTTGGGGTTGGTGGCCAGTGCGCGGGCAATGGCGATGCGCTGCTTCTGACCGCCGGACAGCTGTGCCGGGTAGGCGTTGGCCTTATCCGGCAGACCCACCATCTCCAGCAGTTCCATGGCGCGCTTTTCGGCCTCCGCCTTCTTTACGCCTGCCAGCTCCATAGGGAAGCAGACGTTCTTCAGGCAGGTGCGCTGCATAAGCAGGTTGAACTGCTGGAAGATCATGGTGATCTCCCGGCGACGCTTGCGCAGCGAGGCGGGAGACAAAGTCTCCATTGCCACGCCGTCGATCACCACGCTGCCGCCGGTGGGGCGCTCCAGCAGGTTGATGCAGCGCACCAGCGTGGATTTGCCCGCGCCGGACATGCCGATGATGCCGTAGATCGCGCCATCGGGAATGGTGAGGTTGATGTTTTGCAGCGCTTTCACTGCGCCATCCTTCATCTGGAAGGTCTTGGAAAGGTACTTGAGTTCGATCACAGAAATTGCTCCTTTAGCTTATCCCTCGATGGTAGATTATCCCTCGATGGGTGCCAGACTGTCCTGCTTGCCGCCGTAGACGCCCATGGGCTCTACGTGAATACCGGCAACAGTGACCAGATGGGTACCCTTTTCGGCGTTGAAATTGTCCAGATACGGCTGATGCTGGAAGTAGTTGGTGTCTACCTGACCGTCCTCGACGATCTGGTTGGGGATCACATAGTCGTCGTACTCCTGAATATCCAGCGTGATGCCCTTGGCGGCAAGGATCTCCTTGCACACCTCCAGCACCTCGCAGTGGGGAGCGGGAGTAGCGGCGCAGCTGACGGTCTGGCCGTTCAGAGCGTCATAGTCCAGAGTGGAATCGTAGCCGTCGGTGGGGTTCTCCACAACGGACACCACGGAGCCCTTGTAAGTTTCGTCCATGAAGTCCTTCACCTTCTGGCTCTGCAGGGCAGCAGCCAGAGCCTTGATCTTAGGCTCCTCCTGATTGCCGTCCTTGCACACCAGAATGTTGACGTAAGCAGAAGAGCCGTCCTCCATGGCCAGTGCATCGGTCATGGGGTTCAGACCGGCAGAGATGGCGTAGTTGGAATTGATGACGGCGTAGTCCTCGTCCTGCAGGACGTTGGGCACCTGAGCGGCCTCCACCTCGTCCACGGTGACGTTCAGGGGGTTCTCCTCGATGTCGTTCTTGGTGGCGGTCAGGCCGGCATCTGCCTTCAGCTTGAAGAAGCCGTTCTTCTCCAGCAGGGTCAGGGCGCGGGCCTCATTGGTGGTATCGTTGGGCACAGCCACCTTGATCTTATCCAGCTTAGCTGCGGCAGAGGATGCCACGCTGCCGGATGCAGCGGCGGAAGAAGCAGTGGAAGAAGAACCACCGCAGGCAGTCAGGGCAGCGGCTGCGGCTGCCACACCGGTAACTTTCAGAAAATCGCGACGAGTAATCATAGTTTTGTTCCCTCTCTATTGTTCTCTATTATGTACTGCGACCCGCACGGCACCTTTCCGCGCGCGGCCTTGAACGGATGAATGAAAAAATGCCCCCGTCCTTACGAGCCTTAGACTCTGCAAGGACGGAGGCATGAACATACTTCCGTGGTACCACCTTGGTTCACTGTACCCTTACAGATACAGCCTCGATGCTGCGGCAGCGTGTACTGCTTACAGCCGGACGCTGTAACGGGCGCATCCCGTTGCGGGCTTAGCACTCCTGCGCCTCGTCCGCACGGCTCCGAGACCATTTTCAGCTTCCTGTTTCCTGCCCTTTTCCACCGCCCGGGCTCTCTGGTAAGGATCAATGCGAAGGCCTACTCTTCTCTTCACAGCCATTTTTGTGATATTGACACTATAATAAACCCATCGGCGGCATTTGTCAACACCTTCAACGAAGTTTTTGGGTAGGGATATGGCTTCCGGCCTTTTGCCGCGCCCGTTTTGCTTGACAATGCGCACAAAAAAAAAGGCTATGCTATCATTACAAAAGGCACTGCGACAAGCGGTTGGCCCTTTAGGTTTTTAGTTTAACTTTTATCCAAAGAAAAAAAAAACCGTCACCTGCCGGGGTGGCGGTTTTTTATTATATGCTCTTGTATGCGGCTGGTGCACATGATAAAATAGGGTATCATCTTTTTTGCAAGGAGAGCAGGCAATGAACAGCAGAGACCCTTTTCCCGATGAAGAGCTGCGCCGCCGCATCATGGATTTTATCATGGCCGCAGGGCAGACCCTGCTGGAAAACGGCGCGGAGGTGTTCCGGGTGGAGCAGACCATGGAGATCATGGCGCGCAGCTTCCATTTGCGGGAGTTCCACGTTTATGTGCTGACCAACGGCATTTTTGCCAGTGCCGGCACTGCCGAGATCAGCGAGGTGCGCAACGTACCGGTGCGCACCACCCATCTGGGGCGGGTGGCGGCGGTGAACGAGCTTTCCCGCCAGATCGCCCAGACCGGGATGACCTTGGACGAAGCCGAGAGCCGTCTGGTGCTGGCGCGGCAGCTGCCCTTCCCCAAAGATCATGTGCAGCTGCTTTCCGGGCTGTGCGGGGCGTTCTGCTTTGCCATGATGTTCGGCGGCAACCTGCGCAGTGCACTGGCAGCTGCCGGGGCGGGACTGGTGGCCAGCTGGTATCTGCTGTGGTGCGGGCGGCATGAAGTGCCCGGCGGCTTTCAGAAGATCAGCACCGCCGCGCTGATCACGCTGGTGTGCATCCTGCTGTGCAATCTGCTGCACACTTCTGCCAGCCACGCCATCATCGGTACGCTGATGATTTTGACCCCGGGCATCGCCTTTACCATGGGCATCCGGGACTTTGTGCAGGGCGACTACCTTTCCGGCACCATCCGCATGATCGACGCTTTGCTCATTGCCGCCAGCATTGCCATAGGCACCGGCCTTGTACTGCGGCTGTACACGGTACTTACGGGGGTGGTCGTGGTATGATGTCCCTTACAGCTGCACAGATCGGCGAGCTGACCACGCAGTTTTTTCTGGCCGCGGCGGGCACGCTGAGTTTTGCCATTCTGTTTGCGTGCCCCCGGCGCTGCTTGCCTTACTGCGCACTGGTGGGCGCTGTGGGCTGGCTGTGGTACGAACTGCTGACCCTGCTGGGCGCAGACGCCGCCACGGCCTCCCTACTGGCGGTCATTCCGCTTACCATCCTTACCCGCGTGTTTGCCATTACCCAAAAAACGCCGGTCACGGTGTTTTTGCTGACCGGCATTTTCCCGCTTGTGCCGGGCGCAGGCATCTACTACACCGCCTACTATTTCATCCAGAACGAAAACGCCCTTGCCCTTGCCAAGGGCATCAGCACCTTTAAGATCGCCGTGGCACTGGCCATCGGCATCAGTCTGGTGCTGTGCGTGCCGCTGCCGAAGAGGAAGTAAGACGGCGTTTTACCCCCTCAGTCACGCCTGACGGCGTGCCAGCTCCCCCAAGGGGGCGCCTTTGGGCTATGCCGGAAACTTTACCGCCGCTGCGAAAGCCGTCCCCTTGAGGGCTGACTTCCCCGGCCGGGGAAGATGTCGCGTAGCGACAAAAGGGGGTGGCAAAGCCGCAGGCTTTGACGGAAGGGGCTGCACGCTGCTGGAAAAGCGGTAGAACTGACTATAAGCACAAAAAAGGACGGCAGCAGTTACGACTGCCGTCCTTTCTATCGTCACGCAACGAGTATTCTACAATCACACGTGCTGAATTGCAAACATCATATCAGCGCTGATGGGATAATCCACATCTGCCTCATATGCACCCGGGAAAAAAACTCATAGCCCTCAGGCAGTTTGATCTGACCAATGCGAATAGTAGTTGCATCCTTGGCAACAGTGACCTTAACAATCTTCTTAGGGTCTTCGCCCAGAGTCGGGTTCGTCACATGCAACGTGACTTCAACTTCCTTGGTAGCGTAGGTCACATCAGTCACAAAGACGATGATGTGCTCGCCCTTAGAGGCATCCTTGCGAATCTCGACGACTGCCTTTTCGTTCTCCAGATGGTAACCTTCGGGCAACAGCTTCTTATCGATGTCAGCAACCTTCACAGAGTCCTCGGTCTTCAGAACATCAATCTTGGCAGTCTCACCCACAACCACGGTCTCGCCATTGCCTTTGTCTGCCATAAAGATGACCATCACAGGAGTGGTCACTTCAGGAATCACAGGAACATCCTCCTTGGAGCAGCCAGCCAGCACGCCAGCAGCAGCAACAGCCAGAGCAGCAACGCCTGCGCTCTTCAGGAACTGACGACGAGAGATATTAGACATAATAATCAACCTCACAATCTTTCTTTCAAGCACGCCTTACACTGCATGTAACGCGTTTACACCTATATAATACCTTTACCTACCCCCCCATTGTCAAGTGTTTCATGGAAACATTCACCAAAAAAAAAACAAGGATACAAGAATAAGTGTCACTATCCTTTACAATCCACCTGCCGTTCCCGTCTAAAAAATGCGCCACAGCCATTGCTGTGCGCCGGTGCATCTGTTATACTTTATATAGTTTTTTCCGTTTTTGTATTTTACCGGATAAAGGAGCGAGTCAATATGTCTGTTATGGAACTTCTGACTACCCGCCGCACCTACCGCCGGTTCGAGCAAAAGCTGTGCCGCAGGATGTGGTAAATGATATCGTACAGGCCGTGCGGCTGTCCTCCTGCGGGGCAAACCGGCAGGCGGTGCGTCTGGTGCTGGTGCAAAGCCCGGAAATGGTCGCCAAGGTACAGCCGCTGGTCAAGTGGGCTGCCTATCTGCCGCCGGAACAGGGCACGCCCAAGGCCGACGAGCTGCCCACCTTTTATGCAGCTGTGGTGCAGGATACTGCCATCCCCGGCGACCTTGCCACCGACACCGGCATTGCCCTTGCCAACATGACCCTTGCCGCATGGGACAAAGGCGTGGGCAGCTGCATCATGGGCGCGATCAACAAGCCTGCCCTGACCGCGCTGCTGGGCATTGAGGAGCCGCAGAAGCTGGCCTTTATGGTGGCTTTTGGCTACCCCACCCACAAAGCCCGCATCGTACCCATGACCGAGCAGACCGGTGTAAAGTACTATCTGGACGAAAACCGCGACTACTGCGTGCCCAAGCGCAGCGCGGAGGAGATTGCAAGAAGCGTATAAGCGCCGCAGTGCAAGTTCGCCCTCTCAGGCTGAACTCCCCAGTCATCGCTACGCGATGCCAGCCCCCTCTGAGATGGGGCCTTTGGCATGGCGGCAAAGTTACCGGCTCAAGTGCAAAGTGTCCGGGCGCGCCAGAGGCTCCCTCCCCGAGGGAGCTGGCAAAGCCGTCAGGCTTTGACTGAGGGAGTTTATACTGCATATATTCACACATTTTCTCCGTTATTGCATAAATGTTTGCAAAATCGTTTCAATTTTACGGATTATTATGCACAAGTATTGACTTTTCGTTTTGTACAAACTATACTAAGTGCGTTCCCCGAAAGCGCGATGAATCGCATCCCATCGGGGCAAAGCGAACTATATTGCATAGATTGAGGAGTGTTTGAATATGAAAAAGATCTCTCGCCGCAGCTTCATGGCTGCCGCTGCTGTTTCCGTTGCTGCTCTGGCTCTGACCGCCTGCGGTGGTTCCGCAAGCTCTGCTGCTTCTTCTGTGGCAAGCTCTGCCGCTTCCTCCGAGGCTGTTTCTTCTGCCGCTGCCGCTGAACTGACCACCGTTGAGGCTGGCAAGCTGACCATGGCCACCAACGCCACCTTCCCTCCCTACGAGATGACCACCGACTCCGGTGAGATCGAGGGCATCGATGTGGACACCGCCAAGGCCATTGCTGAAAAGCTGGGTCTGGAGCTGCAGATCGATGACATGGAGTTTGATGCCGCACTGCTCAGCGTGCAGCAGGGCAAGGCCGACATCGTGATGGCTGGCGTTACCGTGACCGACGAGCGCAAGGCTGTGATGGACTTCTCTGACAGCTACGCAACCGGCATCCAGTCCATCATCGTGCCCAACGATTCCGACATTGCTTCTCCCGACGATCTGGCCGGCAAGAAGATCGGCACCCAGCGCGGCACTACCGGCTACATCTACTGCTCCGATGACTTCGGCGAGGACTCTGTTGTGGCCTACGACAGCGGCCTGACCGCTGTGCAGGCACTGAACAACGGAGGTGGATGCAGTGGTCATCGACAACGCTCCCGCTACGGAGTACGTTGCCGCCAACCCCGGCCTGAAGGTGCTGGACACCAGCTACGCCGAGGAGGATTACGCCATCGGCATGGCAAAGGGTTCTGCACTGGAGGACGCTGTCAACAAGGCTCTGGAGGAGCTGAAGGCTGACGGCACCCTGCAGGCCATCGTGGACAAGTACATCAACGCAAACTAAGCTGCGTGCCCTGTACCATTTCCGTACCCAAGGAGGCGCCCCGCTCCGGGGCACCTCTTTTTTTAGAAAAAAGTGGTTACAATTTATTGACAAACAGAAAGCGAGGATGTGAATGGCTGCGCAATACGAACTGCTCAAAGAGCTGCTCAACAGCGGCACAAAGCTAAGCTTTGAACAGGATTTCTTTTTCAAGTTTTATCAGGCCTTTCTGCTGAAGGACCGCTGGATGCAGTACATCAGCGGTGTGGGCACCACCCTGCTGGTCACCGCACTGGCGCTGGCTGGGCGTGGTGCTGGGCAGCGTGGTGGCGCTGGTGCGCGTGACCCACGACCAGCAGCGCCCCGGCCACAAAAACGCGGTGCTGGGCTTTTTAACGCGGTGTGTCAGGTGTACACCACCATCATCCGCGGCACGCCCATGATGGTGCAGCTGCTGATCATGAGTATGGTCATTTTTGCCAACAGCCGCAACTTTACCATGGTAGGTGCGCTGACCTTAGGCATCAACTCCGGTGCGTATGTATCCGAGATCATCCGCGGCGGCCTGATGGCTGTGGACCCCGGCCAGATGGAGGCCGGACGCAGCCTTGGCCTGAACTACATGACCACCATGGTGGTCATCATCATCCCGCAGGCCATCCGTGCGGTGCTGCCTGCACTGGGCAACGAGTTCATCATTCTGCTCAAGGATACTTCCCTGATCACCACCATCGGCGGCAAGGAGCTGCTGTACGCCGCACAGGGCATCATGAACCGCACCTACGACGCCATGTTCCCCCTGCTGGGCGTTGCATTGATCTACCTGATCCTTGTTATGCTGTTTACATGGCTGCTGAGCAAGTTTGAGAGGAGGCTGGCACAAAGTGACCGATAAGATTTTGGAAGTACGCGGCCTGACCAAGACCTATGGCGGCGTAAAGAAGCGCGGCGCAAAAAAGGCCGACCCCACGCTGGACGTGCTGAAGGGCATCGACCTTGACATCTACCGCGGCGATGTGGTTTGCCTGATCGGCCCTTCCGGCTGCGGCAAATCCACCTTTCTGCGCTGCCTGAACCGGCTGGAGACCCCCTCCTCCGGCTCTATCAAGTTTGAAGGCGTGGAGGTGGACGAAGCGCACATCGACCCCGTGCGCCAGAAGATGGGCATGGTGTTCCAGCACTTCAACCTGTTCCCCCACCTGACCGTGAAAAAGAACCTTGAGCTGGCACCCAGCCTGCTGAAGCTAAAGGACAAAGAGGCCATCTCTGCCCGTGCAGACGAGCTGCTGGCCCGCGTAGGTCTCCGACAAGGCCAACGTCTACCCCAAGAGCCTGTCCGGTGGTCAGCAGCAGCGCATAGCCATCGCCCGCGCGCTGGCTATGGACCCGGACGTGATCCTGTTCGACGAGCCCACCAGCGCCCTTGACCCCGAGATGGTGGGCGAGGTGCTGGAGCTGATGAAGGAGCTGGCACACACCGGCATCACCATGCTGGTGGTCACCCATGAGATGGGCTTTGCCCGCGAGGTGTCCAACCGGGTCATCTTCATCGACGATGGCAAGATTCAGGAGGACGAGCCGCCGCAGGAGCTGTTCACCAACCCCAAGCACCCCCGCCTGAAAGCCTTCCTCTCCAAGATGCTGTAATAATATATAAAATTCAAGCCCGGAAGGTCGGTAGACCTTTCGGGCTTGTTTCATTAAAAATAGTGCTGCGGCTTAAAGCTCTGCCAGAATGGCGTCGCCCATGGCGGTGCAGCCAAGGCAGGTGCAGCCATCGCTCATGTTGTCGGCGGTGCGCAGACCCTTATCCAGCACACGGCTCACAGCGTTCTCAATGGCATCGGCTTCCTCTGCCATGCCAAAGGAGTACCGCAGCATCATGGCGGCGGACAGGATACAGGCGATGGGGTTGACGATATCCTGTCCCGCAATGTCCGGGGCCGAGCCGTGGATGGGCTCGTACAGGCCGCGGGTGCCGTCGCCCAGGGTGGAGGACGGGATCATACCGATGGAGCCAGTGATCATGGAAGCCTCGTCCGACAGGATATCGCCGAACATATTCTCGGTGACGATCACGTCAAACTGCGCGGGGTTCTTTACGATCTGCATGGCGCAGTTGTCCACGAACATCTCGCTGTACTCCACGTCCGGGTACTCGGCCTGCAGGCGGTGCATCACGCTTCGCCACAGGCGGCTGGTATCCAGCACGTTGGCCTTGTCCACGCAGCACAACTTTTTGCGGCGCTTCTGGGCGGTCTCGAAGCCGATGCGGCCGATGCGCTCGATCTCGTGCTCCGCATAGGGCATGGTGTCCACGGCCTGCTTTTCGCCGTTTTCCAGCGTGTGGGTCTGGTGCTGGCCGAAGTACACGCCGCCGATCAGCTCCCGCACAATGATGAAGTCAATGCCCTGTGCCACGATCTCGGGCTTTAAGGGCTGGCAGGCGCCAGCTGGGGCCAGATCTTGGCGGGGCGGTTGTTGGCGTACAGGCCCATCCCGGCGCGCAGGCGCAGCAGGCCCTTTTCCGGGCGCTTGTCACCGGCCATGCCCTCCCACTTGGGGCCGCCCACGGCACCCAGCAGGACACTGTCGGCCGCAAGGCACTTGTCCAGCTCGTGCTGGGGCAGCGGGTCGCCGTATTTATCAATGGCTTCGCCACCCATGGCGGCATCGGTATAGTGGAAGGTATGGCCGTACTTTTCAGCCACCTTATCCAGCACCCGGAGGGTCTGCTTTACGATCTCCGGGCTGGAGCAATCGCCCCAGATGACAGCAATATTTTTTTCCATGGGTCTGTTCTCCTTATTGGTTAATTTCTCATCGGATGAACCCTCTCAGCTTCGCTGAGCTCAGCAGCTCCCCCGAAGGGGGAGCTTTTATGCTTCTGACCGATAGATGCGCAAGACCTCCCCCCCTTTCGGGGGAGGTGGCATCGCGCAGCGATGACGGAGAGGGTTCCGCACCGTTTGCGTGGGAGCGGATGGGCTTATTTCTGGATGGCCTTCATCAGGCCGCCGGCGGAGATGATGTTCTGGATAAAGGGCGGGAAGGGCTCGGCGTGGAACACCTTGCCGTTGGTCTCGTCGGTGATGACGCCGGTGTTAAAGTCTACCTGAACGGTGTCCCCTGCCTCGATGGCATCCACAGCCTCCGGGCATTCCATGATGGGCAGGCCGATGTTGATGCTGTTGCGGTAGAAGATACGGGCAAAGCTCTTGGCAATAACCACCGAGATGCCGGCGGTCTTGATGCACAGGGGTGCGTGCTCACGGGAGGAGCCGCAGCCGAAGTTCCAGCCGCCCACCATGATATCGCCGGGCTGCACCCGGTTCACAAAGTCCTTGTCGATATCCTCCATGCAGTGGCTGGCCAGCTCCTTGGCGTCCTGCGTGTTCAGGTGGCGGGCCGGGATGATGACATCGGTATCCACGTTATCCGGGTATTTGAAAACAGAACCTCTTGCGTTCATGCTCATGCTCCTTTCGGGTCAGACCGTGCGCGGGTCGGTGATGTAGCCGGTCAGGGCGCTGGCGGCGGCGGTGGCGGGAGAAGCCAGATAGACCTCGCTGTCCACATGACCCATGCGTCCCACAAAGTTGCGGTTGGTGGTGGAAACGCAGCGCTCGCCCGCTGCCAGAATGCCCATGTAGCCGCCCAGACAGGGGCCGCAGGTGGGGGTGGATACGATGCAGCCCGCATCGATAAAGGCGGTAGTCCAGCCCCGCAGGATGCACTCCTTATAAACAGCCATGGTGGCGGGGATGATGATGCCGCGCACGCCCTTGGCGATGTGCTTGCCCTTGAGGATGTTGTAGGCGGCTTCCATGTCCTCTAGACGGCCGTTGGTGCAGCTGCCGATGACCACCTGATCGATCTTGATGTCCTTGCCCTCGCTGGCAACATGGGTATTCTCGGGCAGATGGGGGTAGCTGACGGTGGGCTCCAGTGCGCTGAGGTCGATCTCGATGGTCTTTTCATATTCGGCATCGGGGTCAGCCTCGTAGTACACCGGGGTGCGCTGGCTGCGGCCTGCAAGATAAGCCTTGGTCACCTCGTCCACCGGGAAGATGCCGTTCTTGGCACCGGCCTCAATGGCCATGTTGCAGACGCAGAGGCGATCCTCCATGGTCAGGGAAGCCACGCCCGGGCCGGTGAATTCCATGGACTTGTACAGTGCGCCGTCCACACCGATCATGCCGATGATGTGCAGAATCAGGTCCTTGCCGGACACCCGGGGGTTAAACTTGCCGGTAAGCACGAACTTGATGGCAGAGGGCACCTTGAACCATGCCATGCCGGTAGCCATGCCAGCGGCCATATCGGTGGAGCCAACACCGGTGGAGAAGGCGCCCAGCGCACCGTAGGTGCAGGTGTGGCTGTCCGCGCCGATCACGCAGTCACCGGCAGTGACGATGCCTTTTTCCGGCAGCAGCGCGTGCTCAATGCCCATCTGACCGACATCGTAGAAGTTGAGGATATCGTACTTATTGGCGAACTCTCGGCACTGCTTGGACTGGGTAGCGCTCTTGATATCCTTATTGGGTACAAAGTGATCCAGCACGATAGCGATATGCTCTTTATCAAACACGCGGTTAAAACCGGCGCGTTCAAACTCGTTGATGGCCACCGGGGTGGTGATATCGTTGCCCAGCACAATGTCCAACTTTGCGTTGATCAGCTGGCCTGCCTTGACCTCCGGCAGTCCGGCGTGTGCGGCAAGAATCTTCTGCGTCAGGGTCATTCCCATGGTAGTTTTCTCCTTTTTATCGATTGTTGATTGCGCTGACAAGGGCGCGGATACCGGCCACGATAATGTCGGTGTCGGTACCGGCACCCCATGTGACCGTGTTGTCTCCCCAGACAAGCCCCACATAGGAGGCTGCGCGGGAGGTGGAGCCCTCGTCCAGACTGTGCTCAGAGTAGTTTTCCAGATGGAAGTCCATGCCGGTGGCGCTCTGGATGGCGTTGGCCACAGCATCCAGACGACCATTGCCCACCGAAGTGACCACCTTGCGCTGACCGTTCAGGTCCAGGGTGACCGTGGCGGTAATGCCGTTGACCTGTGCAAAGTGGGCCTCCACCACATTCAGCGGCTTTGCACGGTTGAGGTAGGTATCCTCGAAGATGTGCAGCACCTCGGCAGCGCTCAGCTCCTTGTGGCTGTGGTCGGACACGCTCTTGACCTTGTAGCCCAGCGCCTCCCGCATCTTGGGGGACAGATTGTAGCCGTAGTTCTGTTCCAGTACAAAACCGATGCCGCCCTTGCCGCTTTGGCTGTTGATGCGGATAACGTCGGCATCGTAGGTGCGTCCGATGTCGTGGGGGTCCACCGGGATGTAGGGACAGGTCCAGCGGTGTTCGCCGGTCTGCTTGCGGTAGGCCATGCCCTTTGCAATGGCATCCTGATGGCTGCCCGAGAAGGCGGCAAACACCAACTGACCGGCGTAGGGGGTGCGCTCGTAGATGTGCATCCGGGTCACGCGCTCGTAGGTGGCGCAGATGGCGGGCATATCCGAGAAGTCCAGCTTGGGGTCTACGCCGTGGCTGTACATATTCATGGCCAGCGTTACGGCGTCCACATTGCCGGTGCGCTCGCCGTTGCCGAACAGGCAGCACTCCACGCGCTGTGCACCCGCCAGCACGGCCATCTCTGCGCAGGCAACGCCGGTGCCGCGGTCGTTGTGGGGATGGGTGGAGATGATCACGCTGTCGCGGTACTTCAGGTGCTTGTCGCAATACTCGATCTGGTTGGCGTAGACATGGGGCATACTCATCTCCACGGTCACCGGCAGGTTGATGATCATGGGGCGGTCAGGGGTGGGCTGCATGATATCCAGCACTGCGTTGCAGACCTCTACGGCGTAATCCACCTCGGTGCCGGTAAAGCTTTCGGGGCTGTACTCAAACAGGAAGTTGCCCTCGTACTCCTCGCTCAGCTGCTTGACCAGCTTTGCGCCGTCGACGGCGATCTGCTTGATCTCCTCCTTGGACTTGTGGAACACCTGCTCCCGCTGTGCCACGGAGGTGGAGTTGTAGAAATGGATCACCGCCCGGGGTGCGCCCTTGACGGCCTCGAAGGTGCGGCGGATGATGTGGTCGCGGCACTGGGTCAGCACCTGCACGGTGACATCGTCGGGGATCATATTCTTCTCGATCAGGGTACGCAGGAACTCGTACTCGGTATCGCTGGCGGCGGGGAAACCCACCTCGATCTCCTTGAAGCCGATCTTCACCAGCATCTGGAAGAACTCCAGCTTTTCCTCAAGGCTCATGGGCACGATCAGCGCCTGATTGCCGTCCCGCAGATCCACGCTGCACCATGCGGGAGCCTTTTCAATATGGTCTTTTTTTACCCAGCTGTCATAACCGGCGGGTACCGGATAGTACCCCGGTGCGTACTTGGTAGCGTCCATCATCCTGTTGTCCTCCTGATGTTGTGGTGCATAAAAATGCACCCCTTCCGTCTGCTCGTTTCACTCGCATCCACCTTCCCCAAGGGGACGGCTTTCCGGAATGCGGTAAAGTTTGCGGCATTGCCCAAAGGCGCCCCCTTGGGGGAGCTGGCATCGCGTAGCGATGCCTGAAGGGGTATCCGCATACAAAAAGGCTCCCGTCTTTCAAGGCGAAAACCTTGAGAGACGAGAGCCTGTAAATTGCTTTTACAGGGCACCCGTGGTACCACTCTCCTTGCTGCACGGTCAGGTACAGCCACTTTGCACGATCGGCCAAAACAGCGAATCGCTGCCCTTGTAACGGTGGGCATCCGTCAGAACCTACTTGTCCGTTCAGTTCTGCCGCTCGGGGGCCAGTATCCGAAGTTCTCTGCACCCGCCTTGCACCACCCGGCGGCTCTCTGCACGCAGAAGAAAGATCGTTTTATCCCTGTCAACGCATTTGCACTTTGTTGAAAGTGAGATAATTTTAGCACGACTGCCAGAAAGTGTCAAGAAGTTTCGTTCAGGATAAAGATGAAAGCATTTCACAATACCATGGGGTAAATCATGCAAAATTGAGGTCGTTGCTCCCCTGCCCCCTCATCCGGCAAGCCCTTTGCGCACCTATAATATGGTAACTGAGCGGCTTTAGCCCTCTTTGTTAAGAAACTGCTAAGTTTTTGCAAAGTTGCCCTCGCTGCGCTGTTGCTAGGCGGTAAGGTGTGGTATACTGGACGCAGCAAACGGGTGGAAGCCCACTTTATATAGAAGGAGGAACATCCCATGAAAGAAGTCAAGCCATCCAAAAAGCCGCTGGCTATCTACTATGCCATCGTGTTGCTGGTGCTGCTGGTCATCAACCTTGTGGTCATGCCGTGGCTGGCCGAGCGTCAGGTGCAGGAGGTGGACTACGGCACCTTTATGAGCATGACCGAGCAGGAAAACATCGGCAAGGTGGATATCCAGTCCAACCAGATCATTTTTACGGATAAGGACAACAAGCAGATCTACAAGACCGGCCTGATGAACGACCCCAGTCTGACCGAGCGCCTGTACGACGCAGGTGCACAGTTCTCCAGCGAGATCGTGGAGCAGGGTTCGCCGGTGCTCAGCTTTCTGCTGTGGTTCGTGCTGCCCATCCTGCTGTTCAGCTTCATCGGCAACCAGATGAACAAAAAGCTGATGGAAAAAGCCGGCGGCGGCCCGGGCTCCATGATGTTTGGCGGCATGGGCAAATCCAACGCCAAGGTCTATGTGCAGTCCACGGCAGGCATCCGCTTTGCGGATGTGGCCGGTGAGGACGAAGCCAAGGAAAACCTGCAGGAGATCGTCAATTATCTGCACGACCCCAAGCAGTACGAGGAGATCGGCGCCTCCATGCCCAAGGGCATTCTGCTGGTAGGCCCTCCGGGCACCGGCAAGACCATGCTGGCCAAGGCCGTGGCCGGCGAGTCCAACGTGCCGTTCTTCTCCATCTCCGGCTCGGAGTTCGTGGAGATGTTCGTGGGCATGGGTGCCTCCAAGGTGCGTGACCTGTTCAAGCAGGCCAAAGAAAAAGCACCCTGCATCGTATTCATTGATGAAATCGACGCCATTGGCCAGAAGCGCAACAGCGGCCAGTTTGGCGGCAACGATGAGCGCGAGCAGACCCTGAACCAGCTGCTGACCGAGATGGACGGCTTTGAGGGCAACACCGGTGTCATCATTCTGGCCGCCACCAACCGCCCGGATTCCCTCGACCCTGCCCTGACCCGTCCCGGCCGGTTTGACCGCCGTGTGCCCGTGGAGCTGCCCGACCTGAAGGGCCGCGAAGAAATTTTGAAGGTACACGCCAAAAAGGTGAAGATCGCCCCGGGTGTGGACTTCAACACCGTGGCACGCATGGCCTCCGGTGCCTCCGGCGCAGAGCTGGCCAACATTGTGAATGAAGCTGCTCTTCGTGCCGTACGGGCAGGGCGCAAGAGCGTGACGCAGGCCGACCTTGAGGAGAGCATCGAGGTGGTCATCGCAGGCTACCAGAAGAAGAATGCCATCCTCACCGACAAGGAAAAGTGCATCGTAGCCTACCATGAGATCGGCCACGCTCTGGTGGCGGCCAAGCAGACCCACTCCGCCCCCGTGCAGAAGATCACCATCATCCCCCGCACCTCCGGCGCACTGGGCTACACCATGCAGGTGGACGAGGGCAACCACTACCTGATGAACAAGGACGAGCTGGAAAACAAGATCGCTACCCTGACCGGCGGCCGCGCCGCCGAGGAGGTAGCCTTCAATTCTATCACCACCGGCGCGTCTAACGATATCGAGCAGGCCACCAAACTTGCCCGCGCCATGCTGACCCGCTACGGCATGAGCGATGAATTTGACATGGTGGCGCTGGAGACCGTGAACAACCAGTATCTGGGCGGCGACACCTCGCTGGCCTGCAGTGCCCAGACCCAGCGCGAGATCGATCAGAAGGTGGTAGATCTGGTCAAGACCCAGCACGAAAAGGCCATCCGCATCCTGACCGAGAACCGCGCCAAACTGGACGAACTGGCCCAGTACCTGTACCAGAAAGAGACCATCACCGGCGAGGAGTTCATGGATATCCTCAACCGCGACGACACCGAAAATAAACCAGAAAATCCCTGAAAATAAAAATTTTTGAATCTTTTGCAATAATCCGGCCGCCGTATCCGTTTACAAAGCAGATACGGCGGTTTTCCATTGTGAATGCGCCGCAGCTGAACCATGGTTCCAAAAAAGATTATGATGCAAAAAAACAAGGCAGTCCCTGCGGCTGCCGTTTTCAGGAGGTATTTCCTATGAAGATGCTGAACAAAAAGTTTGTCCGTACCCTGAGCTGTGCCGCTGTGGCGGTGTGTGCCGCTGCCATGCTGAGCGTGGGTGCATTTGCCGCCGAGGTGGATTCCACCTGCGTGGAGGGCTATCTGCCCCCGCAGGAGCAGATGGTGCAGGGTGACATCGCACTGCACAGCGGTGACGTTGCCGTGGGCGAAAAAGACCCCAGCTACGGCGGCTACGGTGCCCCGGAGGGCAATCCCATTCAGGGCAATATCATGCTGATCTCCGGCGATGAGCTGGCCGACACCGCAAAGACCGAGGCACGCTACACCGTCAAGGGTCTGCTGGGCAAGCAGCTGCTGTACACCGCCCGCCAGAAGGACGGCGTGCTGACGCTGGACGTCCCCGCCGAGGTGGCTACTTTCCGCACCACCATCGAGGATATGCAGACTTTGCAGGCCAACGGCGTGAAAACGCTGGTGCTGGTGACCGAGAAGAACACCACCACTCTGAACCTCTCGCTGCTGTGCGAGGGACAGAAGTCCGGCACCCGCGTCACCCTGCGGCATCTGGGCAGCAATGCTACCCTCTCTGTGGGTCTGCGCTGCCGCCGCGACCTGCTGATCGGCCGCTGAGTAAGACGGTTTGAAATGCCCGCCGCCTGCGCTTTGGGCATGATGCAAGGAAAAATTATTTTTATTAGAGCAATACCGGAGCGTCTGCGGACGCTCCGGTATTGCATTTTCACGGGTTGGGTCGTAAAAGATAAACGAGATGACAAGACCCCCGGCGGGCAGCCGGGGGTCTTGTCGCACACTTATGGAGACTTGGACAGGAATAAAAGGAAGATCACATTCCCTTTGCGGGAAAGAGAATCGCTGCTTACTTGCCGCGGACGGCTGCGAAGCCGGCTTCCAGATCGGCAAGGATATCATCAATGTGCTCGGTGCCGATGGACAGGCGGATGGTGTTCTGGTAGATCTGCTGCTCGGCCAGCTCGGCATCGGTCAGCTGGCTGTGGGTGGTGGAGGCCGGGTGGATGACAAGGCTCTTCACATCCGCCACGTTGGCCAGCAGAGAGAAAATCTTCAGGTTGTCGATGAAGGTAAAGGCCTCCTCGCGGCCGCCCTTGATGTTAAAGGTAAAGATGGATGCGCCGCCGTTGGGGAAATACTTCTGGTACAGGGCATGATCCGGGTGATCCGGCAGCGAGGGATGGTTCACCTTTTCCACCTGCGGGTGGTTGGCAAGGAACTCCACCACCTTTTTGGTGTTCTCCACATGACGCTCAATGCGCAGGCTCAGCGTCTCGGTGCCCTGCAGCAGCAGGAAGGCGTTGAAGGGGGAGATGGTAGCGCCGGTATCACGCAGCAGGATAGCGCGGATGTAGGTGACAAAAGCGGCAGGGCCTGCGGCATCCGCAAAGGAGACGCCATGGTAGCTGGGGTTCGGGGCGGCAATGTTGGGGTAACGGCCGCTGGCCTTCCAGTCGAAGTTGCCGCTGTCCACGATGATGCCGCCCAGCGTGGTGCCGTGGCCGCCAATGAACTTGGTGGCAGAGTGCACCACGATGTCTGCGCCGTGCTCGATGGGACGGATGAGGTACGGGGTGCCGAAGGTGTTGTCAATGACCAGCGGCAGGCCGTGCTTGTGGGCGATGGCGGCAATGGCGTCGATATCCGGGATATCGCTGTTGGGGTTGCCCAGCGTCTCCAGATACACAGCCTTGGTGTTGGGCTGGATAGCGGCCTCCACCTGTGCAAGGTCGTGGGCATCCACAAAGGTGGTGTTGACGCCGAACTGGGTCAGAGTGTGCGCCAGCAGGTTGTAGCTGCCGCCGTAGATGGTCTTTTTTGTGCCACGATGTGGTCACCGGCCTGAGCAAGTGCCTGAATGGTGTAGGTAATCGCTGCGGCGCCGGAAGCGGTAGCCAGAGCGGCAACACCTCCCTCGAGTGCTGCAATGCGCTTCTCGAACACATCCTGCGTGGAGTTGGTCAGACGGCCGTAGATGTTGCCTGCATCGGCCAGACCGAAACGGTCGGCGGCGTGCTGGCTGTTGCGGAACACATAAGACGTGGTCTGGTAGATGGGCACCGCACGGGCATCGGTGGCGGGGTCGGCCTGCTCCTGACCGACATGAAGCTGCAGGGTCTCAAATTTATATTCAGACATTGTTATTTACCTCTCTTTATATACCAAAAGTATTATTATTGTGTATAAAAAATCCCGATGCGTTTTCAAAGGCGCACCGGGCAGTGTGGTCTACCGGAGCTGCTGCTGTCACATTCGGGTGCACATTCGCACAGCCGAGGGCAACATACAGTACACATCCGATGCCGGTGCCCGGTTGGTATGCATTCGCCCACAGCGATAATTCGCGTGCAGCAGTTCTTTCCAGATCAGCTTCATCTTTGTGCCCTCCTTCCGGTAAAACTTTTCCATCCCTCTATGTACCACCCGCCGGAGAACCTCTGTTTCATTTCCCTATAATACTGGTGGGTTGGATGTTTGCATTATATCCCGTTCTACCTAGTTTGTCAATAGGTTAATTCCACTTTTTTCAAGGATGTATTTTTTGCATGATAATTTTGCCCGTGCCGCCCCCGCCCGACAGCATTTTGTACAGCGACCCCTCTGAACAAAAACGAAGCCCGGAACGTCTGCGGACGCTCCGGGCTTCGTTTTTTCATAAAATGGTCAGACCTGCTTTGTCTGTTCCGTCCGGGTGGAAATGCCGAACAGCACAAAGCCGATGACAAACAGGATGGCAATGGAGCCCACACCCACGTTGGCGCTGCCGGTCAGCTGGCTGCCCACGCTGACGATCATGGTGCCCAGAAAGGATGCACCCTTGCCGCAGATATCGAACAGGCCAAAGTACTCGCCCGATTTTTCCTGCGGGATGATTTTGGCAAAGTGGCTGCGGCTCAGTGCCTGCACACCGCCCTGGAACATACCCACCACCACGGCAAGCACCCAGAACTGCCACTGGTGCTTCAGGAAAAAGGCAAAGACGGCAATGCCGGTATAGGCCGCGATGCACACCGGGATCAGGGTCTTGGACGCGTATTTCTGGCTCAGGCGGCCAAAGATCAGCGCCGAAGGGAAAGCCACGATCTGAGTGACCAGCAGCGCCAGCAGCAGGCCGGTGGTATCCAGCCCCAGTGCCGTGCCGTAGGCGGTAGCCATATCAATGATGGTGTACACGCCGTCGATGTAGCAGAAGAAGGCCAGCAGGAACCAGAACACCTGCTTGTCCTGCGGCAGATGCTTCAGGGTCTGCCCAATGCGCACAAAGCTCTGGCGGATGGCGTGCTGCTCCACCTCCACATAGTTGATCTGGCGGTATTTTTTCAGCAGCGGCAGGGTGACCGCCAGCCACCACACAGCGGTAATGACCAGCGCGATGGACAGCGCGGTCATCTGGCTGAGCCCCACCACACTGCTGCCCAGCACCAGCGCCAGACAGACCACAAAGGGCACGCAGCTGCCGATATAGCCCCACGCGTACCCGCGGGAGGATACCATGTCCATCCGCTCCGGGGTGGTCACATCGCCCAGCATGGAGTCGTAGAACACCAGACTGCCGGAGTAGCCGATCTTGGCAATGATAAAAATGACCAGAAAGGCCAGCCATGTGCCCGCCAAGCCCATGGCGCAGCAGCCGATGACGCCCACAAACAGGCAGAGCATGAAGATGGGCTTTTTAAAGCCTCTGGTATCGGCCAGCGTGCCCAAAATCGGCCCCAGCACTGCCGTGACCACCGTGACGATGGAACTTGCGTAGCCCCAGTAGGCCAGATAGTCCACCTTGCTCACGCCGCCGGCTTCGGCCAGCGCATTGAAGAAGATGGGCACCAGCGTGGCGATCATCAGCACAAAGGCCGAGTTGCCCACATCGTATAGGATCCATGCCCGCTCCAGCGGTGTCACCTTGAATTTTTCAGTTTTCATCGTATTTCCCTTGTCCTCTTTGCACCGCCGGGCGGCGCGTTTTTTAAAATTCCCCAAAGGTATGGTCGTAGGCGGCGTCCAGCGGCTCGTCCGTGTCCAGCTTTGCCACATACTCTAAGATCAGCCGCTCTGCCAGCGGCAGCGCCCTGGCGTACAGCGCATCCAGCTTGCGGTTGCTCTCGGTGCACTGCGGGTTCGGCTGCGGGTTTGCCACAAGGCCGTGCATCCCATCGTACTTGCCCAGCACCTTCATGCCGGTCAGCACCACCCAGCGCTTGACCGGGTTCGAAGCCTGCAGCACCTTATGCACCAGGATCATCCCCTTCAGGGATTCCAGTGCGGTCTGCTCCGAAATATCCTTGTAGAATGGCGCAATAACCCGGGCGTTCTCTGCGCTGGGGTGGATATGGCTGGCGGTAAAGAAGGTCAGCGGGTCATAGCCGTCCCGGCGCAGCAGCATATTGTCGAACTCGGTCTCGATCTCACAGTGAGTCACACCGCTCTCTCGGGTAAACTGTTCCACAAAGGGGTGGCAGGTGCTGTCCAGCGCAAAATGGCACACAAAGCCCAGCGCGTAGGCCAGCGCAGCCTCGCGGTCGGCTTCCTCGTGCACCACCCGCCGGCGTGCGTCAAAGAACGTTCTGCCCGGCTCGTCGTGCATGGCGTTGCCCAGCGCGGCGACCGGGGTGGACTTTTCCGCATGGTAATAGAACAGCACATCCGGCCCGTGCAGGCCGATATCGTACAGCTCCCGGTGCGCCTCCAGCTTTTCCCGCAGCGGCGCGGGCAGATGGTCCAGCACATTTGCGCCAAAGCGGCGGTGTGCGTAGGTAGAGGGCATTTCTCATTCCTCCTTCTTGCAGTGCCAGCGCCCGCCGCTCTGTTCCGGCTGCACTGACCAAAAATTCTATCGCTTCCAGTATAGCAGAAAGTTTGCCGACCTTCTACCCTTTTGTGTCTGTTTTCTGTAAAAAGTTTTAATAATTTTGCTGTGCTTCCCGCCAAATAAAAAGAGGCTTCCGGAATGCCCGCAGACATTCCGGATGCCTCTTTTCGATTATTTCAGGGTCACACGCTCTCATAGCCCTGCGGCATCTCGCTCTTGCGGTCGCGGGACATCAGGTTGCGCAGCGCATCGCTGGCGCTCATGCCCTCCTTGACGATGGCGTTTACCGTCTGGGCAATGGGCATTTCCACATGGTACTTCTCGGCCAGCTCCATGGCGGCGGGCAGGGCGTTGATGCCCTCCACCACCATGCCGACCTCCTTCACAGCCTGCTCCGGGCTTTCGCCCTTGCCGATCAGGATACCGGCGCGGTTGTTGCGACTGTGCATACTGGTGGCGGTGACGATCAGATCGCCGATACCGGCCAGACCCGCAAAGGTCTGGACATTGCAGCCCATCGCCACGCCCAGCCGGGCGATCTCGGCAATGCCGCGGGTGATCAGGGCGGCGCGGGCGTTATCGCCGTAGCCAAGGCCGGTGGAGATGCCGACACCCAGCGCGATAACGTTCTTCATGGCGCCGCTCAGTTCCACGCCCTTGATATCAGTGTTGGTGTACACGCGCATACAGGTGTTGCTGAACACCTCCTGCACCACCTCGGCAGCCTCCAGATCCGGGCTGGCGGAAACGATGGTGGTGGGCAGATCCAGCGCCACCTCCTCGGCGTGGGTGGGGCCGCTGAGCGCCACCAGACGCACCGCCCGGGGGCCGTTCTCGTGGCTCAGCTCGTCGGCGATGACCTCGGTCATGGTATATAAGGTGTCCGGCTCCATGCCCTTTGCCACATCCACGATGATCTGGCCGGAGCGGATATAGGGCCGCGCCTTGGCCGCCGTGGCGCGCACGAACACTGACGGCACTGCAAACAGCAGCACATCCTTGCCGGTGCAAACTTCCTCAATGCTCTTGGTAAACTGCAGCTCTTCCGGGATCTTCATGCCCGGCAGATTGGGGTGCACCCGGGTGGTGGAAAGGTTATCCACCTCGGCTTCAATAGCCGACCACACCTGCACATCGTTGCCGCTGACGGTCAGCATCCGTGCCAGAGCCATGCCCCAGGTACCTGCACCCAGAACACCAATACTAAACTTTTTCACGTTCGTATCCTCCGTGTCTGCACCGGGCAAGGGGCAAGCCTCCTGCCGGTGGATTTGCGCCGCGCCGGGCCGTTGCCCCGCGCCTGCGCACTACTATGACCATTGTACACGAAAGCGCCCACAGCGTCAAGCATCTGCCGCATTGCACAAATATTTAACAAGTTTATGCAATTTTTCGGGCACATCACACGTTTTGTGCAAACTGTTTGCGCTGCGGGGCATTTCATGCTATTATAGTATTCTGGTAGGTTTTGTAGGGATTGGTGATTCAGTCTCTTGACTTTGACCCTACTTTAAGGTATATACTGCTTTAGTCGGCAAGGAAGCTTTGCCGGCTTGTGCATTTTATTTTGAGGAAAAAACGATGTTTGAAGCACTTTTATCCAACCGCACGGTCAGCGTGCTGGTGGAGGCACTGCCCCGCATCCTGACGGCAGGCCTGACCATGACCATCCCGCTCACGCTGGTCTCCTTCTTTTTTGCCATGATCATCGCAGTGGCGGTGGCACTGGTGCAGTACGCCAATGTGCCGGTGCTGCGGCAGATCGCCCGGTTCTATATCTGGGTCATCCGGGGCACGCCGCTGCTGGTGCAGCTGTTCATCATCTTTTACGGCCTGCCCAGCGTGGGCATCATGCTGAACGCCTTTCCGGCGGCAGTCATTGCCTTTGCCTTCAACGAGGGTGCCTACTGCGCCGAGACCATGCGCGGTGCGCTGGAAAGCGTACCGCAGGGGCAGCTGGAGGCCGGGTACTGCGTGGGCATGAGCTGGTGGCAGATCATGCGCCGCATCGTGCTGCCGCAGGCGCTGCGCACCGCTGTGCCTGCGCTGTCCAACTCCCTCATCGGTATGATCAAGGACACCTCGCTGGCGTCCAATATCACAGTAGCCGAGCTGTTCATGGCCGGTCAGCGCGTGGCCGCCCGCACCTACATCTTCCTGCCCATCTACTGCGAGGTGGCTGTGGTGTATCTGCTGTTCTGCACCGTCATCACCAAGCTGCAGGCGCTGCTGGAGCGTCGGCTCAACGCCCACGGCTTCCAGTAAAAAGGGAGGTGCGCACCTATGGCTATGTTAGAGATCCGCAATGTGCAAAAAACTTTCCGCACCTACGCAAAGCCCGGCCTTTTCCACCGCCCCGGTACGCGGAAGGTCGCCAGCGAGCTGCCCGTGCTGCGCGGCGTAGACCTGACCGTGGAAAAGGGCGATGTGGTGGCCATTCTGGGGCCGTCCGGCTCCGGCAAGACCACCCTGCTGCGGTGCCTGAATTTTCTGGAGACTGCCGATGCCGGGCAGCTGGTGTTTGACGGCGAAAGCTTTGACCTTGCCCATGCAGGCCGCGCCGACATTGCCCGGCTGCGCAAAAAGACGGCCTTTGTGTTCCAGAACTACAACCTGTTCCGCAACAAGACCGCCCTGCAGAATGTGACCGAAGGGCTGATCGTAGCGCGTAAGCTGCCCAAAGAGCAGGCGGATGAGATTGGCATGAAGATGCTGGAAAAGGTGGGCCTTGCCGACCGCGCCGACTACCCGCCAGCTTTCCGGCGGGCAGCAGCAGCGGGTGGCGATTGCCCGTGCCCTTGCCGCCGACCCGGAAATCATTTACTTTGACGAGCCCACCAGCGCCCTTGACCCGGAACTGACCGGCGAGGTGCTCAGCGTGATGCGGCAGCTGGCCGAGGAGGGTATGACGATGCTGGTGGTCACCCACGAGATGGGCTTTGCCCGCAACGTTTCCTCCAAGACCGTGTTCATGGAGAACGGCGTGGTGGTGGAGCAGGCTCCCTCTCAGCAGTTCTTTGCATCCCCCAAGGAGGAGCGCACCCGGGCCTTCCTGCGCAGGATCGCCCATACGGAATAAAACCACTTCTCTTTTTTGCATTTTTTCACGACAGAAAGGAATTTTTACTTATGAAACGCAGAACCTTTATTTCTCTGATGGGTGTTATGGCCGCAGCCGGTGTGCTCAGTCTGACCGGCTGCTCTTCCAAGGACACCGCCGCCAGTACTGCCAGCTCCGCACCGCTGAACAAGCTGGACAGCATCCAGAAGAGCGGCAAGCTGGTGGTGGCGCTGGAGGGCGCATGGCAGCCGTGGAGTTACCACGATGCTTCCGACACGCTGGTGGGCTACGATGTGGAGGTCTCCCGCGCCATTGCCGAAAAGCTGGGCGTGGAGCCGGAGTATGTGGAGAGCGACTGGGACAGCCTGTTTGCCGGTCTGGACGCAGGCCGCTACGACATGGTGTGCAACGGCGTGGAAGTAACCGAGGAGCGCGCCAAGACCTACGCTTTTACCACCCCCTACGGCTACATCCACACTGCGCTGGCGGTGCGCAAGGATAACGAGGATATCCACAGCTTTGAGGACCTGAAGGGCAAGACCACCGCCAACAGTCTGGCTTCCACCTACATGGAGCTGGCCGAAAGCTACGGCGCTACCGTGCAGGGCATCGACACGCTGGAGGAGACCATCCAGCTGCTGACCGCCGGCCGCATTGATGCCACCCTGAACGCAGATGTTTCCTTCTACGACTACCTGAACGTCCACCCGGACGCAGACTTCAAGCTGGTGGCGCAGACTGCCGAGGCCTCTCATGTGGCCATCCCGGTGCTCAAGAGCGAGGACACCGCCTATCTGGACGCGCTGAACACCGCCATTGAGGAGCTGCGCGCCGACGGCACCTTAAAGACCCTGAGCGAGAAGTATTTCGGACAGGATATCTCTTCTGAAAACTGAGAAGCTCGGCCCTCTCAGTCTGCTCACTTCGTTCGCATCCAGCTCCCCCGAAAGGGGGAGCTTTTTTGTTATCTGCCAGTCCGTGCGGTAAAGCTCCCCCCTTCGGGGGAGCTGGCGAGCGCAGCGAGACTGAGAGGGTAAATTCTCTATTGACTTATGCAATATTATATGATATATAATATTATAGAAACACACCCTACCGAAAGGAGGCTGTTCCTGCATGAGTTTTCCCATCAGTGCCGCGCTGCTGGATGCCATTGTGCTGTCCGTGGTGGCTCAGGAGCCGGAAGGCACCTACGGCTACCGCATTACCCAGCAGGTCACCCACACCCTGGAGCTCAGCGAATCCACCCTGTACCCGGTGCTGCGCCGGCTGCAGAAAGACCAGCTGCTCACGGTCTACGATGCGCCCTTCAATGGCCGCAACCGCCGCTATTATCAGATCACCTCCGCCGGGCGGGCGCAGCTTGCCGCCTACGCGCAGGAGTGGAGCCGCTACCGTTCTTCCATTGACACATTTTTCAGAGAGGTGGAATGATCTATGACCCGTACTGCATTTCTTGCTGCGCTGGAACAGCTTCTGGCTCCCCTGCCGGAGGCCGAGCGCAAGGACGCTTTGAGCTATTACGAAGATTATCTGGATGCCGCCGGGCCGGAAAACGAAGCCCGCGCCATTGCGGAGCTGGGCAGCCCCGAGGAGGTCGCTCGCAAAATTCTGGATGAGCAGACCCCGGCAGGCAGTTCTGCCGCCCCGGCATCCCCTGCACGCAAGCCGCATTCCCGCTGGCGCATGGTGCTGGGCGGCGGGCTGGCGGTGCTGGTGCTGGCCTGCTTTTTCTTCCAGCACTCCAAGGCCACCCCGGTACAGCCGGTGGAGCCCGTTTCTTCTGCCTCGGAAATTCCTGCTTCCTCTGCGGAAGTGTCAGCTGAGAGCACTCAACCGCAGGCCGTGGATTCCGTTTCTGCCTCAGACGGTCTGACATTCTCCCTCTCTGCTGAGATGGTCCACGATAAGCTATCCCTGAAGTTGGATTATGGTACCGTTCTATTTGTTGTTGACCCAAATGCTTCTGACATCACGCTGCAGTTTGATGGCTTTAGGACCCGGTACCTCACCCATTCCAGCGAAAAAGCTGGGACCACAGAGTTTTCCTACCATATTCCCAAATACAACGCTCTCCCTGATTCCGACAGCGCTTTGCTCACCATTACCGTTCCGGAAAATATCCTGCATGAGGTGGACATTGATCTTGCTATGGGGGACGTTGACCTTGGCACCCTCTCTCTGGATGAACTGGATTTGGAACTTGCCATGGGGAGCGTCTCTGCCGACAGCCTAACTGTGAAGGATGCAGATTTTGATCTTGCCATGGGCGGCTGTCACATTGACCATCTGTCCGCACCGGAATTCGATGCCGAACTTGCCATGGGGGACTGCACCATCGGTATGCTGTCCGGTGCTCAGGATGTCAACATCTCGGTCACCCTTGGCAAGGCCGCCTTGACCCTGGAGGGCAGTGCCTCGGACTATACCCTCGTCACCAATGGGCTTATGGGCACTTCCATCCAGGATGGCAAGGCCAATCCCTCTCGTAAAATCTCCCTCAGTACCACCACCGGCGATCTCTCCATCTCCTATACGAATTGACCCCTAAACGCAGAATACCCCCGGCATCCGAACGAAACGAAAACGGATGCCGGGGGTGTTTTTATGCTTCCCTGTGAAAATAATCGTAGATGGTCTGTGCCAGCTGCCTGCCCACACCAGGTGTGTTTTCCAGCTGGTCGGGGTGGCGTCCTTCACCGCGCCCACGCTCTTGAACTGCGTCAGCAGGGCTTTGGCTGTTTTAGGGCCTACGCCCGGCACCTCGGTCAGGGTGGAGGAGTAGCTTTTTTGCTTCATCTGCTGCTTGCGGTAGGCGTTGGCAAAGCGGTGGGTCTCGTCCTGAATGGCAGTAATGAAGGTAAAGGTGCCCCGGTTCATGTTGATGGCAATTTCCCGCCCGTCGCTGTCCACAATGGCGCGGGTGCGGTGGTGGTCGTCCTTCACCATGCCGTAGAGCGGCACATCTGCCAGCGCTGTACCGGCAAGCGCCTCCTTTGCGGCGCTCACCTGTCCCCTGCCGCCGTCCATCAGCAAAAGGTCCGGCTTCTGCCCGAACCAGTTGCCGCTGGACTGACCGCTTTCAGCCTGTGCAGCGTATTTTTCGTACTCTGCCGCCCGGCGGGAAACGGTCTCTGCCAGCGAGGCATAGTCGTCCGTGCCCGCCACGGTTTTCATTTTGAACTTGCGGTAGCCCGCCTTGAAGGGCTTGCCATCCTTGAAGGTGACCATGCCGCAGACGCTGCTGCCATCGCCCCAGTTGGAGATATCGTAGCTCTCGATGGCGCGGGGCGACTTTGAAAGCCCCAGCACCTGCGCCAGCTCGTCCAGCAGCTTTTCTTCCCGGGCGTAGCGGCCGCTCTCCCGCGCCAGACGCTCCACCGCGTTGGTGTGCGCCATTTCCACCAGATGCGCTTTATCGCCCCGCTGGGGCACATACAGCTGTACCTCGCTGCCCCGTTTCTGGTTCAGCGCCTGCTGCAAGGCGTCCACGTCCGGCGGCAGTGCGTCCACCGCGATGATCTTGGGAATTTGTTCATCGTCCAGATAGTACCGGGGCAGAAATTCCTCCCGCACCGCGTCGATATCCGAGGTATCGTGGAACAAAAACTCCCGCTTGTCAGTCAGCCGTCCCTCCCGGAAGCGCAGCACCGCCGCGCACACGCTGTCCGGCGTACCGGCCAGCGCCACCACGTCCATCTCCACGTCCGGGTCTACCACCACCTTCTGCCCTGCCGTCAGCTTGGTGATGGCGTTGATCTGATCCCGCAGAAGAGCGGCGGTCTCAAATTCCAGCCGGTCGGAGGCTTCCTGCATCCGCTCGTTGAGGGTTTTCAGGATATCCTTTTTGCCGTAGCGGATCAGGTGCACCGCGTTTTTGACCGCCTGATTGTAGGTCTCGCAGCTGATCTTTCCGCTGCACACTGCCATACACTTGCCGATGTGGGCGTTCAGGCAGGGGCGTCCTTTGCCGATCTCCTGCGGGAAGCGCTTGGAGCAGCGCGGCAGCAGAAAGGCATCCATGGCCGTTTCCGCCATCTGCCGCGCCGCAAAGCTGGAGGTGTAAGGGCCGATATACTCCGCCCCGTCCTCCTCCTTTTTTGCAGGGTGAAGGAAAGGCGCGGCCAGTCCTCCCGGGTGACGCGGATATAGCTATAACCCTTGTCATCCTTGAGCAGGATGTTATACTTGGGCGTGTGCGCCTTGATCTGGCTGGCTTCCAGTACCAGCGCCTCGAACTCGCTCTGACAGACGATGACGTCAAAGGCGTAGGCGTGGGCGATCATCTGGCTGACCTTGTTATCGTGGGGCACGCCCTCGCGGAAATACTGGCTTACCCGGATGCGCAGGCGCTTGGCCTTGCCGATATAGATGATGGTGTCGCTTTTGTCCCGGATGATATACACCCCGGGCAGCAGCGGCAGCATACAGGCTTTTTGATAGAGTTCGGCCTTAGTCATGCAGCACCTTCCTCCGTATTTGTGGGATGGGGCGTCCTGCAATGGAAAGCCCTTTGCTCCCGGTAAAAAGCTTATCAAAAAAGCGGCAGGGAGCCCCCGCCGCTTTCTGTTGCTTGTGATACAGACTTACTCTGCAAAGCCGGACTCCACCAGCTTGATCAGGCCGTCCACGGCAGCCTGCTCATCAGCGCCGTCAGCGATGATGCGGATGGTGGTGCCGCCAACGATACCCAGAGACAGAACGCCCAGCAGGCTCTTTGCGTTCACGCGGCGTTCTTCCTTTTCGACCCAGATGGAAGACTTGAACTCGTTTGCCTTCTGGATAAAGAAGGTAGCCGGACGAGCGTGCAGACCAACCTGATTTTCAACGGTAACTTCTTTTACGTACATAGTAAAGCGCTCCTATCTAATATCGTTTTGGTGTACAAAAGCATAGTGTGCCTGTTGTGTTACACTCATTTTAGCGCAAGTCGAAACGGTTGTACAGTCCCCTTTTGCATTTTTGGCGCTTTTCCCAATGAAACAGGGAGCATTTTTCAGGTTTTGTACAAAGACAATAAAATTATACCCCGAAGGTTAGAGGGGTAATACAAAAGTTTTCAACAACTTTTAGACCGCCGGGGAGTTTTACCCTGAATTTTGTGTATTTTCACCGACATTTCCGGTGCCGGCTCACTCCTGCACAGGGCCTGCGTAGCGCATCTGCACCAGTGCGCATTTACGCGTACGGTGGGGTATTGCTTCGGGTCAAATTCCAGACTGGTGCTGCCGTCCAGCTGCCAGCCCATGCGGGTATACAGCGCAATGGCGCGGGTGTTGGTGTTCAGCACACTCAGTACCGGGTGTGCGTGCTCCGGCAGCTTTTTGCGGGCAAAATCCAGCAGCTTTGCGCCGATGCCGTTGCCCCGGGCTTTTTCCGTGACGAACAAATGCTCGATATGCCCCGCCTTATGGCTGACGCACACCATGCCGTCCGGCACATCCTTGGTGGTGTGCAGGTAGCACACCCAGCCCGCCGCCTTTTCCTGCTGCAATTGCAGCAAAAACTGCGGCTCGGTCAAGGTGCGGCAGTATTCCGGCGTCCAGTTGTCGGCGCAGACAGCCTGCCGTCCCTCGGCAAACAGCTTTGCGGCGGCGGCAAACTGCTCGGCGGTCTTTACCAGCCGGACATTCTCGCCCCGCTTCCACTTGGGCACTTCGGCAATGGGGTGGCTCGTACACCACTGCTCGTACAGTTCCGGGCGGCGCAGACGGGTGCGGGTACGGCTCTGCTCGCCGCGCCACGCGTCAATTTTTGCATGGTCGCCGCCCAGCAGCACCTCGGGCACAGCACGGCCTTCCCACACCTCGGGGCGGGTGTACTGGGGGTATTCCAGCAGGCCGTCCCAGTAGCTTTCCTCCTCGTAGCCCTTCTGCTCGGCCAGTACGCCGGGCTTCAGGCGCAGCACGCTGTCTGCCACCACAAGGCTGGCCAGCTCGCCGCCGGTCAGGATATAATCACCGATGGAGATCTCCTCGTCCGCAAAAGCTTCGATGACGCGCTCGTCAATGCCCTCGTAGTGGCCGCAGACCAGTGTCAGGTTGTCGTACTGTGCCAAGCGCTTTGCGTGCTCCTCGGTGTAGCGCTGCCCGCCCGCCGTCAGAAACACGATGTGCGGGGCGGGACGCCCCTGCTGGGCCACCTCGCGCTGCACCGCCCGCAGGCAGTCCGCGATGGGCTGGGCGTACAGCACCATGCCGCAGCCGCCGCCGTAGGGGTAGTCGTCGGTCTGCTTCTGCTTGTTGAGGGTATAGTCCCGGATCTGGTGGCAGTGGGTCTCAATATAGCCTCGCTTTGCCGCCCGGCCGATGATGCTGGCATCCAGTACCTGCTGGCACATCTCCGGGAACAGAGTCACGATATCCACACGCATTCCCATGGCTTACTCCTCCTCCCGCTCGCTGTCAAAATCGTCATCCAGCAGGCCGGGGATGGGGGTAACAAGGATATACCCCTCCGGCGGGTTACGCTCTTTCAGGAAGGCATCCACCCCGGGGAACATATACTCCTTGCCGCCGGGTGTTTTGACGGTGTAGATATCCTGCGCACCCGGGTGGTCCACGCTGGTCACCACGCCGTACACCTTGCCGGTGTCGGCATCCCGCACTTCGCACCCGATGAGGTCCGCCACATACCACCGGCCTGCGGGCAGGGTAGCATCGTTGCGGTCAAAGTAAAACACCTGTCCGCGCAGCGCCCGGGCGGCGTCCATATCGCTGACTCCCTCCAGCTGGAGCAGCGCCATCTGCCCCTGCGGACGGATGGAAAGGATCTTATACGCCTTGCCGCCCTGCGCCGAAGGGTACAGGCGACCTACTTTTTTCAAAAAATCCACCCCGTCGCACCAAAGCTCCAGCTTCATTTCCCCGCGCACACCGTGGGTGGTAACAACTTTTCCGGCTTCCAGATATTGCTGCATCGTTTTCTCCTGTAAGAACCCTCTCAGTCAATGCCTGCGGCATTGCCAGCTCCCCCTGCGAGAGGGGAGCTTTTTGACGAAGAGGTGGTGTATTGCTTGTTTGTTCAGAATGCTCCTGTGTACAGTCTGCTCCAAGCTCCCCCTTTCGGGGGAGCTGGCGCGAAGCGCCTGAGAGGGTTTTCTATAACCAAAAAAAGGCCCCTTGCCGCAAGGGCAAAGGGCCAGTAGGGTGCTCAGTCGATCTCAACAAGGACCTTTTCATCGACCCGCACAGCAGCCGCGCGCATCACCACACGAATGGCTTTTGCGATCCGGCCCTGCTTGCCGATGACACGGCCCATATCTCCCTCTGCCACGCTCAGGTGGTAGACGATGGTACCGTCCTCGCGGGGCTCGTCCACCGTAACCTTGACGGCGTCCTTGTCCTCCACGAGACCGCGGGCAACTGCCAGCAACAGCTCCTGCATGAGTCAGCCCTCCCTACTTACAGAACGTTGGACTTCTTCAGCAGGACACGAACGGTATCAGTGGGCTGAGCGCCGTTAGCGATCCACTGCTTTGCCTTCTCGGCATCGATCTTCACCTCAGAGGGCTCCTTGTTGGGATCGTAAGTGCCGATCTCCTCGATGAAGCGGCCATCGCGGGGGAAGCGGCTGTCAGCAACGACAACACGGTAGAAGGGAGCCTTCTTGGCGCCAACGCGGCGCAGACGAATCTTAACTGCCATAATAGATATCCTCCAAAAATTGTTGTTTTTGATATATGTTACAAACCCCGCCGGGGTTGTATACCGTTGTTATTTCAGTCCGCGGAAGGCGTTGGGGTTGCCCATCATGCCGCCCAGACGGCGGGCAAAGCCCTTGGGGCTCTTCTTGAACTGCTTCATCATCTTCTGCATCATCTCGTACTGCTTGAGCAGCTTGTTCACGTCCTCCACGCGGGTACCACTGCCTGCGGCAATGCGGCGCTTGCGCTTGGGGTTGATGATGGAGGGCTTTTCCCGCTCCTCTTTGGTCATGGAATAGATCATGGCCTCGATGCGGTCAAAGGCTTTTTCGTCGATCTGGCTGGCATCGATGCCGGAAGCGCCGGGCAGCATACTGAGCATTGCGCCTGCGCCGCCCATCTTGCGGATCTGGGCGAACTGCTCCAGCATATCGTTCATATCGAACTTGTTTTCCATCAACCGCTTGGCGGTCTCTTCGGCAGCCTTTTCGTCAGCGGCGTCCTGTGCGCGCTCGATCAGGCTCAGCACATCGCCCATGCCAAGGATGCGGCTTGCCATGCGGTCCGGGTGAAACACATCCAGATCATCCAGCTTTTCGCCGGTGCCCTGAAACTTGATGGGCTTGCCGGTAACGGCCAGCACGGAAAGCGCTGCACCGCCACGGGTATCGCCATCGGTCTTGGTGAGGATGATGCCATCCACGCCCACCGTCTCGTTGAAGGTCTTGGCCACGTTGACGGCGTCCTGACCGGCCATGGCGTCCACCACCAGCAACGTCTCGTCCACGGGAACGGCAGCCTTGATGTCCACCAGCTCCTGCATCAGCACTTCGTCGATCTGCAAGCGGCCTGCGGTATCCAGAATCACGATGTCGTTGCCGTAATCCTTGGCGTGTGCCAGCGCCTTGCGGGCGATCTCCGGCGGCTTTGCGCCGGGCAGGGTGAACACCGGTGCGCCGGCCTGCTTACCCACCACCTGCAGCTGGTCAATAGCAGCGGGGCGGTAGATATCGCAGGCCACCAGCATGGGGCGGCGGCCCTGCTTGATATAGAACTTGGCAAGTTTTGCCGCGTGGGTGGTTTTACCGTTGCCCTGCAAGCCGCAGAGCATGATGACCGTCTGACCCTTGTTCTTGATGTTCAGGCGGGCGGCTTCGCTGCCGCCCATGAGGGCTACCAGTTCCTCGTTGACGATCTTGACCACCTGCTGGGCGGGGGTCAGACTTTCCATGACCTCCTGACCCATGGCGCGCTCGGACACCTTTGCACAGAAGTCCTTGGCAACCTTGTAGTTGACATCGGCTTCCAGCAAAGCCATCCGCACCTCGCGCATGGCGGCCTTGATATCTGCCTCGGTCAGCTTGCCGTGACCGCGCAGCTTTTTGAATACACCGGCAAGGCGGTCGGTCAGGGATTCAAATGCCATTGTGCGGTGCTCCTTTCAAAATTCGATCAGCTTTCGTTTGCTTCATCCATCGAGCGGATGATCTCCAGCATTTTTGTCAGCGTTTCCACATATTCCGTGGTGGTGATATTAGCGCGGGGGCCGGTGCACTCGAACCGGGTGTCGATGACCAGCTGTTCCAGCTGCTCCAGCTTCTGCTGTACCCGCCGGTAACGGGCTGCAAAGCCTACCTTTTCTTCCAGTTCCTTCAGGGTGGTCTCGCCGTGCTTGATGGCGTCCCGTGCGCCCTGCCGGGTGATGCCGAAGTTCTCGCCGATCTCGCTCAGCGAAAGATCATCGTTGTAATACTGGCGCAGCATCTCGCGCTGCTTCTGGGTAAGTACCTCGCCATAAAAATCCAGCAGATACCCCATTTCCAGATCTTTTGCCATTGCTGTTGACCCCCGGTGCTCTGCTGTCTGTGCTTGCTGTGTTGTAAAGTTTTTTTTTGCTTTACGGATGGAGTATACCAGAACCCCTGCCGCTTGTCAAGGGGATTTTGGAGTTTTTTCTGAAATATCTGCCCAAAATTCGCTGTTTTTTTGCCAAAAGGCATCTTGACGCAGCCGGGGGCTTTGCGTTAGGATAATAGTGTTGTATCCCAAGAGAAAGGAGTGCCCTTGTGCCGATCTACTCTAATTTTTACCAGACCCTTACCACCGCCTGCCCCATTGTGGAGCTGCGGGGCTATGCCGCCGCCTGCGGGCTGAAGGGACATCTGTACGCGTATCTGGATTTTAACGGTCCCACCGGCACGGCCCGGGACGGCCTTGCCGAGGGGATGCTGGCCCTTGCCATTGAAAAAAAGCAGCTTGCCCCGGGGCAGCCCATCATTGAGGCAGCCTCCGGCCCCTTTGCCACCGCCCTTACGCTGGCCAGCCTGACCGCCGGGCACCCCATCGTGCTGGTGATGCCGGAGGACGCCCCCGCCCTGCGGCAGGAGACCCTGCTGCGGCTGGGTGCGCAGATCCGCCACAGCCCGGCCCGCAGCGGTCTGGCCGGGGCACGGGCGCTGGCGGCGCAGACCGCCGCCGCGAACGGCTGGTACTATATGAACTGGCTGGCCAACGACGACAACCCGGAGTACCACCGCCGGGTCACCGGCCCTGCCATCGTGCAAAGCATTGCCCGGCAGAACAAGAGCCTTGTGGACGCCATTACCATCGGCGTGGGCAGCGCCGGCACGGTGACCGGCGTGGGCGAGACCATCAAGGCATGGACGAACGATGTGCGCATCGTGGCGGTGGAGCCGTATGAAAATCAGGTGCTGGGCGGCGGGCTTACCGGCCCCCACGGCATCCCGGATATCGGCTACGGCATCGTGCCGGAAAACTATAACAGCTATGTGGTGGATAACGTTTCTGCCGTGGCCAGCCGGGACGCCCAGCGGGCTGCCCAGCAGGTGCTACGCACCGATGCCATCCCCGCTTCGGTCAGCGCCGGTGCTGCCCTGCACGCCGCCGCCCAGCTGCTGGCCAACTGCAACAGCCGCGCGGCGCTGGCCATTTTCAGCGGACGCGCCAGCATCGTGTAAGCGGCTGCTTCTATCAATAGGAAAGAGGACGTTTTTCATGACCAAGGACATGACCAGCGGTGCTATTACGCCGCTGCTGATCAAATTTACCATTCCGCTGGTGCTGGGCAACCTGTTCCAGCTTACCTACAACGCCGCCGACAGCATCATCGTGGGCAAGTTTGTGGGCGAGGACGCACTGGCTGCCGTGGGCACCTCGAACCCCTGATGACCCTTGCCATCCTGTTCATCAACGGGATGTGTCTGGGCGCGGGCATTCTGGTCAGCACCGCCTTTGGCGCGGGGGACACCGAGCTGGTGGAGCGGCAGGTATCCACCACCGCCATTGCGGGCACGGTGTTCTCTTTGACCTTCTCTGCCCTGTGCGTGCTTCTGGCAGACCCGCTGCTGCGGCTGCTGCAGGTGCCTGCGGCTATTCTGCCCATTGCGGTGAACTACCTGCGTATCGTGTTTGCGGGGCTGATCTTCACCTTCTTCTATAATTTCCTTGCCGCCACCATGCGTGCGCTGGGCGACAGCAAGAGTGCGCTGTATTTTTTGATGATCAGTGCGGTGCTGAACATTGGCGGCGACCTGTTTTTTGTGGAGGCACTGGGCTGGGGCAGCGAGGGCTGCGCTCTTTCCACCGTGCTCAGCGAGGCCGCCTGCTGCCTGCTGTGCGTGGTGTACATCCGCTATAAGGTACCAATCTTACAGCTGGGCAGGCGGTGGCTGGTGTATGACGGCAAACTGCTGCGCAAGACCGTGAGCTACGGTTGGGCCAGCGCCATGCAGCAGGCCACGGTGCAGCTGGGCAAAATTGCGGTGCAGGCCATCGTGAACACCATGGGCGTCAACGCTATGGCGGCCTTTACCGCCGCCTCCCGCATCGACGACTTCGCCTACACCCCGCAGCAGAACATCGGCCACGCCATGACCACCCTGATGGCGCAGAACCGGGGCGCAGGCAAGACCGACCGGGTACGGCAGGGCTACCACTGCGGTATGCGCATCGAATTCGTCTATGCGCTGCTGCTTACCGGTGTCTGCCTGCTGTTTGCCGAGCCCATCATCCGGCTGTTTGCCGCCGACCCTGCTGTGGTGGACCTTGGCGTGCGGTTTTTGCGCACCATCTCGCTGTTTTATCTGATGCCCGCCGCCACCAACGGCATTCAGGGCTTTTTCCGGGGCATGGGCGATTTGAAGGTCACCCTGAACAGCAGTATGCTGAACATGGGCGGCCGTGTGGCTGCCGCCGCATTGTTTGTGCTGGTGATGAAGATGGACATCGAAGCTTTGCCCTTCAGCTACGCGGTGGGCTGGCTGCTGATGCTGCTGTACGAGCTGCCCCTGCTGGTGCGTTTTCTGCGCAACAGCGAAGTATAACGCCGGACGATTTTAATGGCCTCCGCTTTGCTCTGGCCATAAATCAAGGAATTATCGTTTTATTCAGGAACTCGGAGCGCCTGCGGGCGCTCCGAGTTCCTCTTTTCACGGAAGGGGTCGTGGAGGGTAGTTCTTTTTCGTGAAAATGCGTTTGTCGCGCTTCGCAGAGCGCGACAAACGCGAAATTCAAAATAGTTTTCCGCGCGCGCATTCCAAATCGTCCGGCTCTTCCACAGACGCAAAAAAACCGCCGTCTCCGGGCGGGAGGCGGCGGCAAAAAGCTTTATGCTGTTTTTACTTGGTGCCGTAGATACGGTCGCCCGCATCGCCGAGACCCGGCACGATGTAGCCGTTCTCGTTCAGGCGGTCGTCCTGTGCGCCCAGGTAGATGTCCACATCGGGGTGTGCCTCGTGCAGGGCCTTGATGCCTTCCGGAGCAGCGATCAGACCGATGAACTTGATGCTCTTTGCACCGCGCTTTTTGATTTGCGTGATGGCGTCTACGGCGCTGCCGCCGGTTGCCAGCATGGGGTCCAGAACCAGAACGTCACGCTCGGCGATATCCTGGGGCAGCTTGCAGAAATATTCCACGGGCTGCAGGGTCTCCTCGTTGCGGTACAGGCCGATGAAGCCGACCTTTGCAGCGGGCAGCAGGGTCAGCATACCGTCCAGCATACCCATGCCGGCACGCAGGATGGGCACCAGAGCCAGCTTGCGGCCTGCCAGCACCTTGGTCTTTGCCATGGTGATGGGAGTCTCGATCTCCACCTCTTCCAGCGGCAGATCGCGGGTAGCTTCGTAGCACAGCAGGGTTGCGATCTCGCCAACGAGGTCACGGAACTCCTTGGTGCCGGTCTGCTTGTTGCGCAGAATGCTCAGCTTGTGCTGCAGCAGCGGATGCTCAACGATCATCGGGGTCATAAAAACACGCTCCTTAATTTATATAGAACATTCTATCGGGTACTTGTCTGTAGCCTTGCCCGCCCGGTGGGCGCACAAAAGCTCGATTTCCACTTCAGGGGAAATCAGCGGTTTTCCAGTGCGGTCAGCTTGTCGATGCGGCGCTGATGGCGGCCGCCCTCAAACGGGGTGTTCAGGAAGAGATCCACCAGCTGGCAGGCAAGGCCGGGGCCGACAACGCGGCCGCCCATGCACAGGGCGTTGGCATCGTTGTGGCGGCGGGTGTACTCACAGCTGAAGCTGTCGGAGCAGCAGCAGGCGCGGATGCCGTTGACCTTGTTGGCCGCCATGCTGATGCCCACGCCGGTGCCGCAGAACAGCAGCGCCTTATCGCACTGACCACTGACCACTGCGTCACAGGCGGGCACAGCCATATCGGGGTAGTCCACGCTGTCGGTGCTGTGGGTGCCAAAGTCGATATACTCCAGACCAAGCTCTTCCAGATGTGCCTTGACAGCCTCTTTCAGTTCAAATCCGCCGTGGTCGGCGGCAAGTGCGATGGGTTTTGCCATGGAAAACCGTCCTTTCCCTGTGAGTGGTCACAGTTCCGCTTTTATTGTTTGTTTGCTGCGGCTTCGGCAGCCAGACGCTCCGCCCGCTCCCGCTCCGCCTGACTGAGACGGTGGTAGTCCGGCAGCAGCGCCTCCGGCAGCACAGCCTGCCCGGCTGCGGCCATCTGCTTTGCCACAAGTGCTACGGCAGCGGCACGGCCGCCCCGCAGCGCCGGGGGGGTGTTTAGCACGCCCGGCACATTGCTGTATTTATTATAGCACAGAGCCGCGCCATCACCAACAAAAAACAGAGGCTTTTTGCAATTTTCTACAAAATCCGCCAGATCTGCCACCGCCCGGGCATCGTCTTCCAGCAGACGGCTGTGGGTGGCAAGGTCGAACGCGGCACTGTATACCTGCGCGCGGCGGGCGTCCAGTGCACAGAGCACCGTGCCCTCGCCGGTGTGGGCAGCGGCCAGCGCTTCCAATGTGGACACCGGGGCACAGAGCGTCTCACGGGGGAAGGCCAGACCCTTGACGGCGGCCAGCCCGATGCGCAGGCCGGTAAAGCTGCCCGGGCCTGCGTTGACGGCATACAGATCGATGTCCGCGCAGGTCAGCCCGCACATCTTTAAACAGGTGTCGATCATGGGCATCAGCGTTTCGCTGTGGGTCATGCCGCCGTCCAGATACACCTCGTACAGCAGGCGGTCGTCCTGCAGCAGCGCCACACCGGCGGTCTTGCCCGCCGTATCCACGGCCAGAATATTCATACCGTCACCCCCTCAATGGTGATCCTGCGGGTGGTATCGTCCAGACGTTCGATGTTCACCCGGATGGGGTTTTCCAGCGCCAGCAGGTCGGCAAAGTTCTCGCTCCACTCTGCCGCCACCACAGCGCCCTGATCCAGATAATCGTAAAAGCCTGCAGCACACAGATCGTTCTCGGTAGAAATGCGGTAGAGGTCAAAGTGGGCCAGCGGCCGTGGGCCCCGGTAGTAGTTCACAATGGCAAAGGTGGGGCTGGACACCGGGTCGGTGCAGCCAAGGCCCTCGGCAAGGCCCTCGGTAAAAGCGGTCTTGCCCGCGCCCAGACCGCCGGTAAAGGCAATCAGCGCCCCGGGAGCCAGCACAGCGGCCATCCGCTTGCCCAGCGCCACCGTTTCGGTGCGGGAATGGGTGATATATTCTGACATGAAGGTTACCTCATCGTTTCAAAAAAGGGATGGCAGACACTCTGCCATCCCTAAGTATAATATAAAACACACAAAAGTGCAATGGTCAGGCGGCGGCAGGGGTCTGCTGCGCCGCTGCGCCGTTCGTCAACGTGCCGGGCGCGGTGAGCCGGGCAGCGGCATCGCCCTGAATGATGGGATAGGACGCCGCCGGGTGGGGACGCCGTCCGGTGTTCTGGTTGAGATACCACACGATGTCGTTTTCGCCGTAGACCTCAAGGCCGTAATCAATGGCCTGCTGCAAGGTCTCGCCCTCAATCAGGCGGTTCACGGTCGCCCACAGCATACTGCGGGAGTACACGCTGTACACGTTGTTCACAAAGCCCGCCACAGCTGCTGCCCCGCCGGAGAGCAGCCCGTCCGAAAGGGCGGTGTCCACATGGCCGCTGCGGCCGTAGAACTCGCAGGTCTCCGAGAGCACGATGGTGCCGTTCAGCTTGCCGCCCCGGTAGGCATTGCGGAAAAAGTCTCCGGTGACGGCGTAGCAGCCGTTCACCTTGATGACCCGGTGGCTGAGCAGCTCCATGCCGTAGCGCAGGTCGTTCCAGAAATCCGATTTTTCCAGCAGCAGGAGGATGGGCGCGGTGGCCTGCTTTTTCCACAGCCAGCCGTACTCATAGGTATAGTACGCGCCGTGGGCACTGAGGATGGCAAGGTCGTAGTCTGCCATCCGCTTCAGGTCGGAGACGGTCACCATCATGTCCAGATGGGTGTCCAGCCCGAAACCGTTCCAGTAGTCCTTCATATAAGAATAGTAGGGGTAGCGGTTACTGTTGACTCCATTATCAAAGGCATAGTAGATGACCGCATTGCCCACGGTGCCGTTCTCGGCGGCGAGCAGGGCGGGCGCATCCTCCAGCTCCGGCCCGGGCAGGGCGGCGTCCGCCTCGCTCTCGGTGTCGGTGAGCAGAATGCCGCCCAGCGCGCCGCAGCGGTAAGCAAAGCTTACCATGCCGTTTTTCGCATCCACATAGATGCTGTCTTTTTTCACAAGCCCCTGCGCCGCCAGTTCGTCCAGCTGCGCCAGCGCAGCCACCTGACGTTCTTCCTCCGACATTCCGGCGTAAGCGGCACTGTCGGTCAGGGCGGTGACGGCGGCATCCGTCTGCTGCATCTCCTGCACCTCGGAGACGGTCAGGGTCTGAGGGGTGCCGGTGGTGTCCTCCGGTGCGGCGGCTACTGCCGGGCACACTGCCGTGAAGGCCAGCGCAATGGCACACACTGCACTGAGCAGACGGCGATAAACTGTATGTTCCATTTCTTCTTTTCCGTTCCTCTCCCCCGGCACACCGCCGGGGCTGTTGTGCGCAAGGCTGCGCCCACAGGTTCATTGTAGGCTGCTGCCGGAGCTTTGTCAAGCATCCCGGCAATGTTTTACCATTCCGTCACACCCGGCGCATTGCATTGGCGCAAGGATTTGTGTATAATAGCGATATGCTGGGTTTTTATCGCCTGTACGCAGGCACGCCCCGGCAGACTGTTCTGACGAAAGGCGGTGCTTTCCTTTGGATAGCATTCGACAATATTTTAAGCGCACCGATAAGATGTATCTGCTGCTGTGCATTTTCAGCAGCGTGATGGCGGTGCTGGCGCTGTCCTCGTGGGCAGCCAAGCAGGGCAGCGGCTTTGCCACTGACGAGGTGACCGGAGCCATCATCGGCATTGGCGACTACCGCCGCGCACTGGTGCAGGCGGGCGCTGCCGCCATTGGCATCGTGATTGCGCTGCTGCTCTCCTGCGTGGACTACCGCAGCCTTGTAAAGGTGTGGCCGGTGCACGTTGTGCTGACGTGGGGTCTGGTGCTGCCCACGCTGGTCATCCGCAACGTATCCATCGGCCCGCTGACCATCGGCTACAACGCCGGCGATACCGACAACTACTCCTGGTACAAACTGGGAGGCTTTACCCTGCAGCCCACAGAGCTGGCCAAGATCAGCTTTATCCTGACCTTTGCCATGCACCTGAACAACGTGCGCACCCGTATCAATGAACCAAAGGAGCTGGCAAAGCTGCTGCTGCATCTGCTGGTGCCCATTGCCATCATCCATGTGCAGGGCGATGACGGCACGGCCATCATCTACGGCATCATCGGCTGCTGCATGATGTTTGCGGCGGGGCTGAGCTGGAAGTATATCTTTGCAGCCTTTGCGGCGGCGGGTGCTGCCGTGGCGGTGGCCTTTGCCTTTTTCAGCGATAAGATCGGCAAGGGGTACCAGTGGTACCGCATTCTGGCGGCGCTGGACCCGGAAAACACCACCGGTTGGGCCCCCAGCGAGACGGTATGGAAAAACATCATCTACCAGCAGCAGCGCGGCGAGATCGCGCTCGGCTCCGGCGGCATCTTCGGCAACGGCCTGTTCGGAGGCAGGTACTACAGCGTGCCCAACGCCCACAACGACTTCATCCTCAGCTGGATCGGCAACGTGGCGGGCTTCGTGGGCTGCTGCGTGGTGCTGGGCGTTCTGCTGGCGCTGGTGATCAAGACCTTTGCCACCGGTGCCCGCAGCGAACCTGCTGGGCAGCTACATCTGCGCCGGTATCGGAGGTGCCCTGATGGCGCAGATCGCCGTGAACGTGGGCATGAACCTGCGGGTGCTGCCGGTCATCGGTGTCACCCTGCCCTTCTACTCCGCAGGCGGCAGCTCGGTGCTTATGCTGTATATCTGTGTCGGTTTAGTACTATCCGTATATTCTCACAACACTAAAAGCCTGTTCAGTTAAAGAATGTTCTATAAGCAAGGACGTGCAGCCCGCGGGCTGCACGTCCTTGCTTTTTAGGTAATTTTAAAACAAGCAGCTTTTGTCGCGCTCCGCAGAGCGCGACAAAAGCTATATTGAACAAACAAAAATTCCATAAATCATGCCCAGAGCAAAGCGGAGGGCATTCAAGAGCGTCCCAGCTTTTTCAGCTCCACTACCGGCCAGCCAAGGGCGCGGATGGCGCTTTCATCGTGGGTAGCCAGCAGCACCGGCTTGCCCGCGCAGCGCTGCCGCAGCAGCGCCGCCGCCGCCGCTGCAGGGTGTCCGGGTCCATGCCGGTAAAGGGCTCGTCCAATAGCAGGGTGTCGCTGGGTGCCCACAGCGCCCGCAGCAGCGCCACCCGCCGCTTTTGCCCGCCGGAAAGCCTGCGGGCGGGCAGCTGCAAGGCGGCAGTATCCATTCCAAGCTGTTGAAAATCGCTTGTAATTTGCTCTTTGTACTGGTTTTCCGCCCCCGGAAGCACCAAGGTGACGTTCTGCACCGCATTCAGCTGAGGACAAAGGCGGTCTTCCTGAAAGACCGCCGCCACCCGACCTACACCCTCCACGCTGCCGGTGGTGGGGCGTTCCAGCCCCATCAGGATGCGCAGCAGGGTGGTCTTGCCCCAGCCGCTTGGTGCCCACAGCACCACGGGGGCATCCACCTCCATGCACAGGTCGGTGAAGAGCGGTGCCGCTCCGAACTGCTTTGTCAGGTGTTGAAGCTTCAGCATTTTGCCCCCTCCTCTCCCAGCACTGCGCCAACGGCTTTATCCAGTGCAAACAGGAACAGCTTTTCAAAGCCTGCGCTCAGCAGAATGATGACAAAGGTCCACGCAAACAGTTCCCCGGTGGAAAGGGTGATCTTGGCACGGTACAGCGCATCGCCGATACTGCCGTTGGGCAGGCCGATGACCTCGGCCGCCACGCCGCTTTTCCAGCAGATGCCCAGCGCCACGCTGCACCCCTGCCGGAAGGCCGGCAGCACCGCAGGCAGCCAGACCGCCCGCAGGCGGCGGCCTGCAGGCAGACGGAACACCGCTGCCATTTCCAGCAGCTGCACGTCTGCCCCGGCAATGCCGGTGCGCACCGCGCCGTACAGCACCGGCAACACCATTAAAAAGCTGATAAGCACCGAAAGGGCGCTGCCCCGCACCCAGACCAGTGCCAGAATGATAAAGCTTGCCACCGGCGTGGTCTTGACCAACTGCATCACCGGAGCCAGCAGCGCGTCGGCGGCGCTCCACCGGGCGGCGCACACCGCCAGCACCACGCTGAACACTGCGCCCAGCACAAAACCCAGCAAAATGCGCCCGGAACTGAAGCCCACCCGCTGCCAGAAATCTGCCCTTGGCAGCAGCTGCACCAAGGTGCGCAGCGCCTGCACCGGCGATACCAAAAACACCTCCTGCCCGATGGCCATAGCTGCGGCCTGCCAGACCGCCAGCCAGAACGCCACCGCCAGCAGACGGCGGAAAAACTGCTTGTTCTGCTTCATAAACTGCCCTCTTCCCCTGCCTATTATAAGGTATAGTATACCATACCGCCCCGCAAAGGGGAATGACCTGTGCACCATCTGCGGCGGGTCGGCTCACGCTGTATATACTTTTATTCAATCATCGTATGCTTGACATGAATTTACATCCAGTGTAAACTGGATACAATATGCGGTGCAACTTTGGCACCGGCGCAGGAAAGAGGGGACAGTATTGACGCAAGCGCTCAAGGGCCGCAAGCTGTTGCTTGTCGGTTTTACGTTATTTTCCATGTTTTTCGGGGCGGGCAACCTGATCTTCCCGCCCGATCTGGGTGCAAAGGCCGGGGTAAACCTCTGGCCCGCCTTTCTGGGGCTTGCTATCAGCGCCGTAGGTCTGCCGGTTGCGGGGGTCATCGCGGTGGCACGGGCTGACGGTCTGGACAAGTTGGCCGGGCGGGTGCATCCGGTGTTCGCACAGGTGTTCATGATTTTGATCTATCTGTCCATCGGGCCGTGTCTGGCCATTCCGCGCACCGCAAGCACCTCCTTTGCCATGCTCACCCCGCTGCTGGGCAGCAGTGCCGGGCTTCAACTGGGGTACTCCGTGCTGTTCTTCGGCGTGGCCTTTCTGGTGGCGTTGCGCCCGGACAGGCTCACCCGCTGGCTGGGCAGACTGCTCTGCCCCTGCCTGCTGGTTCTGATTCTGATCCTGTTCGGCGGCTGTCTGCTGCACCCGCTGGCGGCGCAGTACGCTGCGCCCACCGAGACGTATCGTTCCGCAGTCGTATTACAGGGCGTATTGTACGGCTACCAGACCATGGACGCCCTTGCAGCGCTGAACTTTGGTGCGGTCATTGCCATGAACATCCGGGCGCAGGGTGTTGCCCGGGAGCAGGACGTGCAGCGCAGTGCCATCCGTGCCGGGTTTATAGCGGGCGGGCTGCTGCTGGCGGTCTATGCCATGCTGGGACACGCCGGAGCACTGACCGGTGCCGCCGCGCCCGGCCTTGCCACCGGTGCCGAGGTACTGACCGTGCTGGCCGAGCGGATGTTCGGCAAAGCGGGACTGGTGCTTCTTGCCGCCATCTTTATGCTGGCCTGCTTCAACACCTGTGTGGGGCTGATCGCTTGTGTGGGGGAGTATTTCCACACCCTGCTTTCCCGCATCCCCTACCCTGCTCTTGCCGCCTTTTTTTGCCGCTGCCAGTATGCTGATCGCAAATCTGGGGCTGGCAGATATCCTACGGTTATCCGTCCCGGTGCTCAACGCCCTGTACCCGGTAGCCATTGTGCTGATTACGCTTTCCTCCGTGCCCGGGTTGGAACAGCGCCGCCGGGTCTATCCGCTGTGCATCGGCTGCACTGCCGTGCAGAGCATTGCCGCCGCGCTGCCGCTTGGCCCGCTTTCTGCTCTTGCCAACGCCCTGCCGCTGGCGGCGTTGGGCTTTGGCTGGGTGCTCCCGGCGGTCATCGGGCTGCTGGCAGGCATCTTTTTAAGCTGCACTGAAGAATAAAGGAGATATTACTATGATCCAGCCTATCATGCACGACCCGCTGTTTCTGGCGCAGAAGTCCGCCCCTGCCACCCCGAAGGATGCCCCTGTCGCGCGGGACTTACTGGAGACCCTAACCACCCACGCCGATGGCTGTGTAGGCATGGCTGCCAACATGATCGGCGTGCTCAAGCGCATCATTGCAGTGGAAGCTGAGGACGGGTATCTGGTGCTGTTCAACCCGGTCATCCTGAAAAAATCCGGCCAGTACGAAGCCGAGGAGGGCTGTCTTTCGCTGGAAGGCGTGCGGAAAACAAAGCGCTACCAGAGCATCAAGGTGCAGTACCAGACCATGGACGGCAAACCGCGCATCAAGACCTTTACCGGCTGGACGGCGCAGATCATCCAGCACGAGATCGACCATTGCGATGGGATCTTGATTTAAGTTTTTTACCACGCACAAAGCCCCCGAGGGTGTGACCCCCGGGGGCTTTGCTATGCTGTAACAGAGATGTCGCAATTTTAGCCTTTGACACCGCCAAGCGCAACGCCACGGACGATGAACTTGGACAGCAGCAGGTAGACGACGATGACCGGCAGAATGGCGATGGCTACCATCATATACACCTGCCCCATATCGAACTTAAGAAAATCCGCGCTGCGCAGCTGTGCAATGAGGATGGGCAGGGTCTTTTTGTCGGCGCTGTCCAGCACCAGAGCGGGAATGAAGTAGTTGTTCCAGCTGGCCACGAAGGAGAAAATGGCCTGCACTGCCAGAGCGGGCTTCATAATGGGCAGCACGATTTTGTTGAAGGTGTAGAACTCGCCTGCACCGTCGATGCGGGCAGCCTCTACGATCTCCATGGGAAGGGAGGCGTCCAGATACTGCTTCATGAAGAAGAACACAGTGGGTGCCGCAATGCTGGGAACGATCAGGGGGATGAAGCTGTTTTTCAGGCCCATCTTGGAGATGAGCTGCAGAAAGCCCAGAGCGGACACCTGTGTGGGCATGGTCATGATGAGCAGGATCAGGGCAAAGGCGGCCTTTTTGAACTTGAAGTTATAGGCGTAGATGCCGTAGGCCGTCAGAGCCGAGAAGTAAACGCTGAGCGCTGCCGAGCAGGCAGACACCAGCAGGCTGTTGCGGATGCCGCTCACCACAGGGATGTTGGCGTCCGTAAGCACATTGCGGAAGTTTGTGATGATGGACTTGCCCGGCATCAGCGAGAAGCCCTTCTGGATCTCGAAGTGGGTGCGGGTGGAGTTGATGATCAGCACATAGAAGAAGAACAGGCACAGAAAGCTGATCAGCACCAGCACCAGATAGCACCACGCACGGCGGGCGGTCAAGATCGCCTTTTCGGACTGGTTTTTAGGCGTATGTGCCATACTTATTTCCCTCCTTTGGCAGCAGCCTTTTTGGCTGCCTTCAGTTCCTTGCGCTGAGCCTTGGTCAGGCCGTCATCTTCCTTGGTCAGCGAGAAGTACACGACGACGCACAGCACTGCACACACAAGGAACAGCACCACAGATACTGCACCGGCCATGCCATAGTTTTTGCTGTACATGTGGTTGTTCAGATACATGATCATCGTGGTGGCGCAGCGGTCCGGGCTGCCTTTGCCGTTTGTCAGGATCTGGGGCACATCGAACATCTGCAGCCCGCCGATCATGGAGGTGATCATCACATAGACCAGAATGGGGCGGATCAGGGGCAGGGTGATCTTCCAGAACATCTGGTTCGGGGTGCAGCCGTCCAGCTCTGCGGCCTCGTACAGGGTGGGGTCCACGCCCATAATGGCTGCCATCAGCAGGATGGTGGTGTTGCCGAACCACATCAGGAAGTTCATCAGGCCCACAAGGCCACGGTTGCCCCACACGGTATTCAGAAAGCTGATGGGGGTCTTGATCCAGCCCATGCTCAGTAGCACTGCGTTCACCGGGCCGTTATCCGAGAACAGGGCGAAGAACAGCATTGCGAAGGCCGAGGCCATGATCAGGTTGGGCATGTAGATGACCGTCTTGAAGAAGGTCTGTCCCTTCAGCTTCAGTCGCAGGTCGGTGAACCATGCCGCCAGCAGCAGCGAGACGATGATCTGCGGGACGAAACCGATGATCCAGAGGATCAGCGTGTTGCTGAAATACTTGGGCAGATCGGTCGCGAACAGGGTGATGTAGTTTTTCAGACCCACAAAGTTGGGGCCGATGATCTTCAGACCGCTGCGGTAATACTCAAAAAAGCTGTAATAGATGGTGGATGCCAGAGGGATCAGCTGGAATACCGCGAAGATGATAAAGAACGGTGCAATGAAGATATAGCCCCATTTCGCGTAGCTGATCGACCCTTTCTTCTTTGTTTTTTCTCCCATGAGATCTCCCTCCTGCCGGGTCACAGCAAAACCAAAGGCGCGGGCGAGATACGCCGCCCGCCCCTTTGCTTCAATTTTCAGTTCGGAGTAAAACCGCTTATGCGGGCCATACCACGTCGGTCAGCTCGGGGTACTTCTCCTTGATGGCGGTCTCGAAGTTTGCCTTGGCGGCATCCTCCTCCACGTTGCCGGTGAAGTAATCCTTGAAAGCGTTCTGGAAGCTCTCGTTCAGGCCCTGATCGTACGGGCCGGCGTTGGACATATCGATCTTGGTTGCAGCCTCTGCAAACAGAGCGATGTGGTTCTGGCCGCCGAGGAAGTCGGACTTGTAATCGCTGTTGGCGATCTCGTTCATGGCCTTCTCGTTGTTGGTGTAATCCTGCGTATCCATGGTGATCTGCTTCATGATGGCTTCATCGCAGGTCAGCTTCAGCATAACGTCCTTGATGGTTTCGATGTTGTCGGTGCCGGCCGCGGCGCAGATCCATGTGCCGCCCCAGTAATACGGCTGCGGGCCTTCGCAGACGGCGTAATCGCCGTAGATGCCGTTGCCAACTTCTTCCTTGCCGCCCTCAGCGGCAGGAGTTGCCAGAGAGTTGCCCAGCAGGGTGAAGTTGATGCCCCAAGTGGAGTAGAAGAAGCCGAACACCTTACCGGTGGGACCCTGATCGGCTGCCCACTGGCTGTCCCACAGGCTGGATTTATTGTTGTAGCCGTTGTCGGTGTAGGTCTTGGTCTGTTCCACCCACTTCATCAGGTTTTCGTCCACAGTTACGGTGGTGCCCGTCACCCATGGGGCGGAGACGTTGTTGGAGAAAGTGCGGTAGCTGTCGTCATAGCCGGACAGCATCTTGTAGCCCTTGGCAGCAGCCTTGGCAGCTACATCATTGAACTTATCCCAGTCGGACAGGTAGGTCTGCACTTCGGCGGGGTCGTCGGTGCCCAGTACGTCTTTGGCGATGCTGCGCCGGTAGGCGAACAGGCCGGGGGTGGCCTGCCAGGTGGTGCCGCGCTGGCTGCCGTCCACAGAAACGATATCCTTGGTGTACTGGTACTGGCCGGCCAGATCGGAATCGGTCAGGCCGATATCCTTCTTGACATCCAGAACGTAGTCGGAATCCACATACTTCAGCGCGTAATCCGCTTCGATGAGGAAAATATCGATCTTGTCGTCGGCTGCGGCGGAATCCTGCGCCAGCAGGGCCTCGTCCAGCTTGTTCTGGTAATTGTTGTTCTCGTTGGGATTGATGGTCCACTTGACAACCGTGCCATCGTTGAGCGTGGTGGTGGACTTGTCGGCTGCGATCTCGGAAACTTCCGGATAGTAGTCGTTGAACCGGCTTTGGAACTCGTCGTTCTAGCACCAGATGTTCAGCACCTTGCCCTCGGCAGCAGCCGGAGCAGAAGCAGCTGCAGAGGATGCAGGAGCGGCAGAGGAAGCAGCAGTGCTGCTGGAAGAACCGCCGCCGCAGGCTGCCAGAGCAGCACCAACAGTCACGACACCGGAAGCGAGCAGGAAATTACGACGAGAGATCTTTTTCATAAGGGTAAACCTCCTTCATGGTTTTCCAATTAAAAAATTCATTCTCAAAAACTCCGCGCTGGGAGTCATGGGTCTTTGTTAAAGGATGCGGACGGAGCCGCCGTCCAGCAGTTTGCCGGACACCCGGATCTGCTCCGGCAGAGTCACACGCGGATGCTCGATCAGCTCGATCAGCTTATCCGCTGCCAGCCTGCCAAGGGATTTTGTGTTCTGCTGGTAGGTCACCAGCGAGGGTTTGACTACCCGGGAGAGATAGATGCCATCGTATCCCATCACCGAGATGTCCTCCGGGATGCTCAACCCCGCTTCGGTCAGGGCGTTGTAGCCGCCCAGTGCGGAAAAGTCATCCGGGAAGATGATGCAGGTGGGCCGCTGCGGCAGTGCCAGCAGCGCCCGGGTCTCCTCTGCGCAGCAATCCACATCGTGGTACACACCGCAGCGGACGTACTCCTCCGGCACCTTCAGCCCCAGCTCCTCGCAGGCTTGATAGAAGCCTGCAACGCGGTTTTCGGTAACGGCGGTCTTTTCGCCGTGGATAAAGGCGATGCGGCGGTGGCCGCAGGCCCATGCCTGCTGTACCAGAGCCTTTGTGCCCGCCACGTTGTCTGAAAGGATCGCCATCCGGTTGTTGAACACATGGTCGATGGTCACCACCGGCACATCGCCGTTGACCAGTTCCACCACCTGCGGATCGTAAAAGTTCACACAGGCGATCACCACGCCGTCCACACCCCGGTAGTGGCAATGTTCCAGATAGCTCATGGACTTGCCGCTGATGTTGTGGTTGATGAAGGTGATATCGTAGCCGCGCTTTTCCGCTTCTACCTTGAAGCTGTCCAGCACTGCGGAGAAGTACTCGTGGGTCAAGCCGCTCTGTTTTTCATCTACGAACAGAACGCCAAGATTGTAAGTGCGGTTGGTTTTCAGCGCCCGGGCCGCTGCGTTGGGCAGGTACCCCATGCGGCGGGCCGCTGCACGGATGCGCTCCCGCGTGGCCGGTGCGATATCCGGCTGGTCGTTTAAAGCCTTGCTGACGGTTGCGACGGATACGCCGCATTCTTTCGCCAGATCCTTCAGGGACGGCATCTTTTAGCCTCCTTCCGAGGATAGGAGCAGCGGGATGTTTCTCGCGAGTTCCTTAATCGTTTTCGCAACCTCAATATATCGCATTCTGCACCAAAAATCAAGTGGAAACGCAAAAGTTTTAGCTCAATTGCATCACTTTTGGCATTTTGTTCCAATACGGCCTGTAAGAATTGTGCATCTCGATTCACTTTCGTTACATTTCGATTAAAACGAAAAAATTTTCGTTGCAGTTTCGTTATGGTTTTCGGTGCCAAAGGCCGTATGTATATATTACTTTTAAAATGGGGTTTCGGGTCTTTCGTTCGCCCTTTCGCCGGTGTACGCCGTGCCGAAAGTCCCAGAAAACTGCCGGGGCTTCGCAGATTATTTTAAAATTTCCGTTGAGATTTTTGCAAAAAGCTCTTGCATTTTTCGGTGGGATACGGTATGCTTAGCGTGATGAGATTGCTTCTTTCGCGGTGTCTTAATCGTTTTCGTTCATCGACACACTGCCCGCCCGACAAGGCGCAGTTTTAAGGAGGAAGCATTATGAAGTTCGGATATTTTGATGACCAGAATAAGGAATACGTCATCACCACCCCGCAGACGCCCCTGCCCTGGATCAACTACCTTGGCAGTGAGGACTTCTTCAGTCTGGTCTCCAACACAGCGGGCGGTTACAGCTTTTACCGGGACGCTCGGATGCGCCGCCTGACCCGCTACCGCTACAACAGTTCCCCGCTGGACATGGACGGCCACCGGATCTACATCAAGGATGGCGAAACCGTATGGAACCCGGGCTGGCAGCCCACCAAGACCCCGCTGGACAGTTACAGCTGCCGCCACGGTCTGGGCTACACCATTCTGGAGGGCAAAAAGGACGGTGTGACCGCCCGGCAGGAGCTGTTCGTCCCCAAGGGGGATGCCTGTGAGCTGGACCGGGTGACAGTGTGCAACGGCAGCACCGTTGTCAAGGAGCTGGATCTTTTCAGCTATGTGGAGTTCTGCCTGTGGAACGCAGTGGATGATTCCACCAACTTCCAGCGCAACTACAGCACCGGCGAGGTGGAGGTTGAGGGCGGAGCCATCTACCATAAGACGGAGTACCGCGAGCGCCGCAGCCACTACGCCGTGTTCTGGGCAAACTGCCCGGTAGACAGCTTTGACACCACCCGGGATGCCTTCTGCGGCGTGTACGGCGGTCCGGCAGACCCGCAGGCCGTCCGCGCCGGACAGTGCTCCGGCAGCATTGCCCACGGCTGGGCACCGGTGGGCGCACTGCACATCCACCTGACCCTCGCCCCCGGCGAGAGCCACAGCATCCTGTTCGGTCTGGGCTACATCGAGAACCCGCAGCAGGAGAAGTTCATTGCCCCGGGCGTCATCAACAAGACCCGCGCCCACGCCATGATGGAGCGCTACGCCACCGATGCACAGGTCGATGCCGCCCGCGCCGCCCTGCGCACCCACTGGGAGCAGCTGCTGTCCACCTACCATCTGGAATCCGGCGACGAAAAGCTGGACCGTATGGTCAATATCTGGCACCAGTACCAGTGCATGGTGACGTTCAATATGAGCCGCAGCGCCAGCTATTATGAAAGCGGCACCGGCCGGGGCATGGGCTTTCGGGATTCCTGTCAGGATCTGCTGGGCTTTGTGCACATCATCCCCTCCCGCGCCCGGGAGCGCATTCTGGATATTGCCGCCACCCAGTTCGCGGATGGCAGCGCCTACCACCAGTACCAGCCCCTGACCAAAAAGGGCAACCGCGATATCGGCACCGGCTTCAACGATGACCCGCTGTGGCTCATTGCCGGCACTGCCGCCTATCTGCGCGAGACCGGCGACTGGTCTATTCTGGACGAGCAGGTGCCCTTTGATAATGATGCCAGCAAGGCACAGAGCCTGATGGAGCATCTGCGCCGCAGCTTCAACTTTACCTGCACCCATCTGGGTCCCCACGGTCTGCCGCTCATCGGCCGCGCCGACTGGAATGACTGCCTGAACCTGAACTGCTTCTCCGAGCACCCGGGTGAGAGCTTCCAGATCACCGGCCCCAGCGAGGGTCCTGTGGCCGAAAGCGTTTTCATTGCCGGTATGTTCGTCAAGTACGGCCACGAATACGCCCAACTGTGCGACCATCTGAATCTGACCGAGGAGGCCGCTGCCGCCCGCAAGCACATTGATGCCGTGGAGCAGGCCACCTTGACCGCCGGTTGGGACGGCGCATGGTTCCGCCGTGCCTACGATGCTTTCGGCAAGCCCATCGGCAGCAAGGAGTGCACCGAGGGTCAGATCTTTATTGAGCCGCAGGGTATGTGCGTCATGGCGGGCATCGGCAAGGAGAGCGGACAGGCCGCGCAGGCGCTTGCCAGCGTGGAGGAGCGGCTGGACACCAAATACGGCGTGGTGCTGCTGCAGCCCGCCTATACCAGCTACCAGCTAAATCTGGGCGAGATCTCCAGCTATCCTCCGGGATACAAGGAGAACGCCGGTATCTTCTGCCACAACAACCCGTGGATCAGCTGCGCCGAGGCAACGCTCGGCCACGGTGACCGCGCCTTTGCGGTGTACCGCAAGACCTGCCCCGCCTACATCGAGGACATTTCCGAGATTCATCGCACCGAGCCCTACGTTTACAGTCAGATGGTAGCCGGTAAGGACGCCCCCACCTTTGGTGAAGCCAAAAATAGCTGGCTGACCGGCACGGCGGCATGGACCTTCTTCAACATCAGCCAGTACATTCTGGGCATCCAGCCCACCTTGGACGGCCTGAAGGTAGACCCCTGCATCCCTCACACCCTGTCCGGCTTCACCGTGACCCGCCGCTTCCGCGGTGCTGTGTACCACATCACGGTGGATAACGCCGCCGGGGTGCAGCACGGCATCAAGGCCGTTACCGTGGACGGCAAGGCCATCTCCGGCAACGTTCTGCCGCTGGCTGCCGCCGGGACTGAGGTAACGGTGCAGGTGACCATGGGTTAACCCGACTTTTTCTGCTTTTTCATATTATTCTCCTTTCTGTGACCAAAGCCGCTGCGCAGACCCCTGCACGGCGGCTTTGGTTTATAATGAAACAGTTTAATGATTGAAAATGCGCTCCGCATTCGCTCTGCGCATAGATAGCGGAATTATTATTTTAATTTGCATTTCAGCCAAGCCTGCGGGCTTGGCTGAAATGCTTTTTCACGGAGGGGTCGTAATGGTAAAATAGCGCTTTCAGACTGCAAATGCTGTTTTCCTCTGCGACCCCGCTTGTGAAAATGCGTTTGGAGTAGGCCGCGGTTGCGTAGCAATGAAAGCCCCAGTGGGGCTTTTAAGCGGCGGAGCGGTCTGCGTGAGCAGATGGAGGGGCTTTGCCCCGACAAGTTCCCGCAGGCCGCGACAAACGTGAAATAAAAATAATCTTTCCGCTGAAGATGGCCAGAGCATAAGCGGAGGCCATTCCAAATCGTCCCCTTCCCTCTTGCATTTTTGGGGAAAGAGGTGTAGAATACAGTCACAATCAAACACAGGGGAGCTCGTGCAGCGGGCTGAGAGGAAGTATAGCAAGCTTCGACCCTTTTACCTGATGCGGATAATGCCGCCGTAGGAAGTCATACCCTTTATGATTTTTTGCAGGAGGAGCCGTGCCGGGCCCCTCCTGTTTTTTTGTGCCTCTGCGGAGGTTCCGCAGCCAGCTGAGGGGGAGCGCCCTGAGCCTTGGATGAATGCAGCGATGGGAAGCCGTGTTCCGGCGTGAGAGGAAACCAGTAAGCTTCGACCGCACCTTCCGTACCTGTTCCCGCCTTGCGGCGGGCACGGGCTGTTTTGTTGCGGGAGCGCCGGTGTTCGTCCTGCGCTGCCGCAGATGGTTGAAAAGGAGCTAATTTATTATGAAAAATCTCTCTGTCAAAAAGCTTGCCCTCGCCGGTATGTTCTGTGCCCTGTGCGTAGTGGGCAGCGTGTTCAGCTTTCCCATGTTCGGCAGCAAGTGTGCCCCGGTGCAGCACATGGTCAACGTGCTGTGCGCCGTTCTGCTGGGGCCCTGGTGGGGCGTGGGCGTAGCCTTTGTGGCTTCCCTGCTGCGCAATCTGCTGGGGCTTGGCAGCCTGATGGCTTTCCCGGGCAGTATGTTCGGTGCGCTGCTGTGCGGCCTTGCATACCACAAGACCAAAAACCTGATCGCCACCGTGGTGGGTGAGGTGTTCGGCACCAGCATTCTGGGCGGCCTGTGCGCATGGCCCGTGGCCATCTTCCTGATGGGCAAGAGTGCTGCGGATATCGCCTTCTACGCCTACATCGTGCCCTTCCTCATCTCCACCGCCGTGGGTGCGGTGATCGCCGGTGCTGTGGTGTTCAGCCTGCAGCGCTCCGGCGCTCTGCGCTCCATGCAGAACAGCCTTTCCTGAGCGGAGGTGCCGGGAATGCTCAAAACCGCCTTTGAGAACCTGCGCCGCACCTGCCCGCTCATCCATAACATTACCAACTACGTCACCGTGAACGACTGCGCCAACATGGTGCTGGCCTGCGGTGCTTCCCCCATCATGGCCGATGATGCCGCCGAGGTGGAGGAAATCACCGCCATCTGCGGCGGGCTGAACATCAACATCGGTACACTGAACAGCCGCACCGTCACCAGTATGTTGTTGGCGGGCAAAAAGGCCAATCAGCTGGGTCACCCTGTGGTGCTGGACCCGGTGGGTGCCGGCGCTTCCCATCTGCGCACCGACACCGCCTTCCGCCTGCTGCGGGAGGTGCAGTTCACAGTGATCCGGGGCAACATCTCGGAGATCAAGACCCTTGCCTCCGGTGCAGGCACCACCAAAGGCGTGGATGCAGACGTGGCCGACAAGGTGACCGAGGAGAATCTGGACAACGCTGTGGCCTTTGCAAAGGCTTTTGCCGCCCGCACCGGTGCGGTGGTAGCCATTACCGGTGCTATTGACATCGTGGCCGATGCACAAAAAGCCTACTGCATCCGCAACGGCAACGCCATGATGAGCAGCATCACCGGCACGGGCTGTCAGCTTTCTGCCCTGACGGCGGCCTTTGTCACCGCCAACCCCGACCACCCGCTGGAAGCTGCCGCTGCGGCGGTGTGCGCCATGGGTCTTGCGGGTGAGATCGCCCACCAGCGGCTCACCCCGCAGGATGGCAACGCCACCTACCGCAATTACATCATTGATGCCATTTACAACATGACCCCCGAACAGCTGGAGAAAGGCGCGAACTATGAAGTGCGATAAACACACCATGCTCCTGTACGCGGTGACCGACCGCGCATGGGTGGGCGAGCAGACTCTGTATCAGCAGGTGGAAAGTGCCCTGAAGGGCGGTGCCACCTGCGTGCAGCTGCGGGAAAAGCAGCTGGGCGACGCGGATTTTTTACAGGAAGCCATCCAAATCCCCGCTCTGTGCCAGCAGTACGGTGTGCCGCTGTTCATCAACGATAACGTGGAAGTGGCACTGCAGTGCCACGCCGAGGGCATCCATGTGGGGCAGGACGATATGGCAGCCGCACAGGTGCGCCAGCGCGTGGGCGACGGCGTGATGATCGGCGTTTCTGCCCACACGGTACAGGAAGCGCTGGACGCTGTGGCGCACGGTGCAGACTACCTTGGCGTAGGCGCGGTATTTGCAACCCACACCAAGACGGACGTGAGCGAGATGCCCCGGCAGACCCTGCTGGACATCTGCAACGCCGTGGATGTGCCGGTGGTAGCCATTGGCGGCATCCACAAGGAGAACATTCTGCAGCTCAAGGGCACCGGCGTGGACGGTGTGGCGCTGGTAAGTGCCATCTTTGCCGCAAAGGACATCGAGGCCGAGTGCCGCGAACTGCGTGCCCTTTCGGAGCAGATCATAAAGTAAGCTATCATCCCGCGGCAAACCGGGGGCACCACCTTGGGCCGCGTTACAAAATTCATGGAGAAAACCAACATGAAAAGCGTATTTTGCGCAGGTGCCGGCATCCAGAGCATACTGTTTTTTCTGAATGGCGGCTACTTACCTGCTGGCCGGGAGCTTTCTCCTCGGACACGAATCGGGCCATTCCATCGCCCGCCCTACTGCCTGCGGCAGCAGGGTCCCACCCCAGCGGACGGTCCTCGGAGAAACTCCCGACCGGCGGTTCGCTCCCGCATCAATGCATGACCAGCACCCTGCTGTTCAGAGATAAACTGTCATTTGGAGGAACACAGCGTATGCAGACTTATACCACTCAGATGGATGCTGCCCGCAAGGGCATCATCACGCCGCAGATGGAGATCGTGGCTAAAAAAGAGTATCGCACCACCGAGGAGATCCGCCAGTGGGTGGCCGAGGGCAAGGTAGCCATTCCGGCCAACAAGCACCACACCTGCCTGAACCCCGAGGGCGTGGGCTCCATGCTGCGCACCAAGATCAACGTGAACCTTGGCGTCTCCCGCGACTGCAAGGACTACAACATTGAGATGCAGAAGGTGATGAGCGCCGTGAACATGGGCGCAGAAGCCATTATGGATCTGTCCAGCCACGGCAACACCCAGCCCTTCCGCCAGAAGCTGACCCACGAGTGCCCGGTGATGATCGGCACTGTGCCGGTGTATGATTCGGTCATCCACTACCAGCGGGATCTGGCAGAACTGACTGCACAGGACTTCATCGATGTGGTACGCCTGCACGCAGAGGACGGCGTGGACTTTGTTACTCTGCACTGCGGTATCACCCGCAAGACCATCGAGCAGATCCGCAAGCACAAGCGCAAGATGAACATCGTGAGCCGCGGCGGCTCTCTGGTGTTTGCGTGGATGAGCATGACCGGCAACGAGAACCCCTTCTACGAGCACTTTGACGAGATCTGCGAGATCTGCGCCGAGCACGATGTGACCATCTCGCTGGGCGATGCCTGCCGTCCCGGCTGTCTGGCTGACGCCACCGACGTGTGCCAGATTGAAGAACTGGTGCGTCTGGGCGAGTTGACCAAGCGCGCATGGGCACACAACGTGCAGGTGATGGTGGAAGGCCCCGGCCATGTGCCCCTGAATCAGGTGGCTGCCAACATGGAGGTGCAGAAGAGCATCTGCATGGGCGCCCCCTTCTATGTGCTGGGCCCTCTGGTCACCGATATCGCCCCCGGCTACGACCACATCACCGCTGCCATTGGCGGCGCAGTGGCAGCCGCCAGCGGTGCAGCCTTCCTGTGCTATGTGACCCCCGCCGAGCATCTGGCTCTGCCCAACGTAGATGACGTAAAGCAGGGCATCGTGGCCTCCAAGATCGCCGCTCACGCCGCCGACATCGCCAAGGGCATCCCCCACGCCCGGGACATTGACGACAAGATGGGCGATGCCCGCCGCGTGCTGGACTGGGACGCACAGTTCGCCTGCGCGCTGGACCCGGAGACCGCCAAAGCCATCCGGGACAGCCGCAAGCCCGAGGACGACCACAGCGACACCTGCAGCATGTGCGGCAAGTTCTGCGCCGTGCGCAGCATGAACAAGGCGCTGGCCGGTGAATACATCGATATCCTGTAAGCTTTCCCCGCGCTGAAAGGCGCTTCTTCCTCCGGGACTGCTGCACAAACCGTGCGGCAGTCCTTTTTTTGTGGGACGATTTAAAATGCCCTCCGCTGCCGAGCTGCGGCATATTCAGTGGAATTATTATTTTGCATTTGCTGCACTGCGTTCAGTTTGGTCAATCTATTCTATCAATTTTTTAGATTTTACAATTCTTCTGTGCTGTACTATAATGAAGTAGCAACTTTATTACTCAAAAGTACAGGAGGCTGTTTTCTTGATAGTTGATCTGATTGAAGCGTTTTACCGCCTGCTGTGGGGCGATTTATTCACCCTGCCGGTGGCGGGCGGCATTGGCATCTCCTTTATGGTAGTGCTGTTGTTTGCAGCCGGTATCGGCTTTACCCTGCGCACCCGACTGCTGCCGGTACGCCTGTTCCGGGATATGATCGGCGCAGTGTGCGAAAAAAAGCAGGCTGCGGGCGGGCTTTCCTCCTTCCAGACGCTGGTCATTTCCACCGCCACCCGCGTGGGCATGGGCAATCTGGTGGGCGTGGTGGCCGCTGTTTCAGCAGGCGGCGCAGGCGCGGTGTTCTGGATGTGGGTCACTGCGCTGCTGGGTGCTTCCACCTCCTTTATCGAATCCACCCTTGCCCAGAAATACCGCCAGCCCGACCCGCTGTACGGCGGCTGGCGCGGCGGCCCGGCCTACTATCTCCATGTGCTGGCCGAGCGCAGGCGCGGCAAAAAGCTCAAGCGCTCTGTGTGTGCAGCGCTGTTTGCAGTGTCCGGTCTGATCTGCTGGTGCGGTATCAGCCAAGTCATCTCCAACTCGGTCAGCTCTGCCTTTGAAAACGCCTTTCAGGTCCCGCCGCTGGCCACCACCGTGGTGCTTACCCTGCTGGCAGCGTTGATCGTGCTGCGCAAGAATGCCACCGTGAAAAGCCTTGACTTCATCGTGCCGGTCATGGCGGTGTGCTACTTTGTCATCACGGTGGGCATCGTGGTGCTGAATCTCCGGCAGCTGCCCGCCGTGCTGGCACGCATCTTTGCCGAGGCCTTCGGCCTGCGTCAGGTGGCCGCAGGCGGCTTTGGCGCGGTGCTGATGAACGGTGTCAAGCGCGGGCTGTTCTCCAACGAGGCGGGCAGCGGCTCTGCCCCCTGCCGCCGCTGCCGCTGCGGAGTGCGACGACCCGGTAAAGATGGGTCTTGTACAGGCGCTGGGCGTATTGATCGATACCGTGGTCATCTGCAGCTGCACTGCTTTTCTGATGCTGCTGGTGCCGCAGGAGATCACCGCCGGGCTGACCGGCATGAACCTTTTACAGACCGCCATGCAGTACCATCTGGGCAGCTTTGGCATCGTGTTCATTGCGGTGATCTTAGCACTGTTCAGCTTTTCCACCTTTTTGGGGGTGCTGTACTACGCCCGGGGCAATGTGGCCTACCTGTGCGGCGACAACTGGTGGAGCCAGACCGCCTACAAGCTGCTGGCGCTGGCCATGCTGCTGGTGGGCGGTACACAGGCCTACACCGTGGTGTGGGATCTGGGCGATGTGGGCATCGGGCTGATGACCATCTTCAATATGCTGGCGCTCGTTCCCCTTTCCGGCGAAGCGCTGACCGCTCTGAACGACTACGAAAAGCGCAAGAAAATAAAATAAGATCACAAAAACGGGCTGCTGCACAAAGTTCTGTGCAACAGCCCGTTTTGTAATATGCGAAAGCTTTCAGCTATGCTGCTTCAGGGCGCAGACGGCGATGCTCAGGGCGCTCCATGCGGCCTGATACATTAGCACTGTGGCGATGGAAAGCTGCCAGATGCTGCCCGCATAGGTCAGCAGCACCGCAATGAACACCGAGAAGCACACCGACACCAGCTGCACCGTAGTAGCGCTGGTCTCGGCATTCTGTGCCTGATCTGCGGCCTGCAAGCCGCCGGTCAAGCTGGCAAAGCCCCGGTGGTGGTACAGGCAGCAGTCGGGCTTTTCCGGGGCAGCATCGGCGGCTTCAATGGCCTGACACTGGTCGCCGTCCAGCACGGTGACCATGCCCTCCGGCAGATGATAAGCCTCGGTGATGTGCCGTGCCGTCAGGCTGGGATCCTTGCTGGTGACCAGCAGACGGATGTTTTCCCTTTGCAGGGAGGCAAGGCTGCGTGCCACATTGCGGCCGCCCACATAGCGCAGCACGAACATGGCGTGCAGGTTGCCGGACACCGCCAGATACAAAATTTGCAGCTCGCCGTTTTTGGAGTGGCCGTCCTCGTAATCCTGCTCCGGCAGGGTCACACCCTCCTGCTCCATGTAGCGGCGGGTGCCGATGAGGATGCGGTTATTGTCGCACCATGCCGAGAAGCCCAGCCCGGTGTGCTGCTCCAGATCCTTGACCGGGAACAGGATATCGATGCGGTCCTCGATGATCTGGCTGAACAGCCCGCGCAGGGTGTCGCAGCTCTCGTTCAGCACACTGGCTGCATACAGGATAGCGCGGTCGATGCGGCCGCCCTTGAAGATGCGGATATCCTCCAGCGTTACGCTGTCGGCGGTAAACAGGTCGTCGGCGTCCAGCTCAATGGTGTCGATGCCGCCCAGCTCCTCAATTGCCGCCCAGCCGGGCACCACAGCGCCCACAGCGGCAGCAGCTCTTTGCAGACGCAGCGCCGCCAGACCGGGCACCAGCACCGAGGAAAGGGGTGCGCCCATGCACAGCACGGCAGCCGCCGCAGCCACGGCGCAGTTGATCCCGCCGCCAAACAGCAGGAAGGCTACGCAGCTGAGCACTGCCGCCGCCAGCAGGATACAGGCCACCTTCCGGGCGCGGCGCTCGCTGGCGCGCTCGCTGAGGCTCTGCTCCACAAAGTCATTGCTGGCGGTCTGTACCGGGCGGCTCAGCAGCACCCACGGGTCCTTCTGCTCCAGATCCCGGGCGAGGGCGCGGATGAGGTCCTTATCGCGGGTGCGGTAAGCGCCCCGCAGTTCGCCGCCCTCTGCTGCCAGCGCGTAGCCGCCCTGCACGGCAGCCAGCATCACCCGGCTGCCCACCAGCGCCAGAAACAACCCCAGCGCCGCCATACCGGTCAGCAGACCGATGCCCTCGGTGCTACGGTAGGCGTTGGCATTCAGCATGGCCACCACCGCCTGCAGCAGCGCTGCCACAGCAGCCAGCGCGGGCATGGTGTCCGCACTGGGACGGCCGCGCAAACCGGTCAGACCGTCCCGCAGCACCGGGTAGCCCACAAACAGGCTGGCGGCAAACAGCAGCAGATTGGCGGCATAGAACGCCGCCGGAGCAGCGTCCGGGTCCAGCACCGAAAGCGGCGGCAGCAGACGCTCTGCCGTCAGCCCAAGGTGCAGCAGCACCACGGCCAGAATGCCCGCCAGCACACACCGCAAAGTCAGTTCTGCAGCCATGTGGTGCAGCTTGTCGGTGGTGGATTCCGGCACAGTATCCTCGGCAGGGGCAGCCGCTTGCGCTTCCGGTGCGGTCTCCGGCTGTGCCGGGGTCGCGGCAGCTGCCGGTGCGGATACAGAGGCGGCAGTCTCCGCTGCGGGGGTGCCGTCCTGCTCCAGCGGGAGCAGGGGCAGGCTCATAGTATCCTCTTTTTCCGGCTTGCGGGCAGCGGGCTTTTCGTCCTCTGCCGTGCCGAACATCTGGAAAATAGACTTTTTCTCCGGCTTTTTTGGCAGCGTTTCCGGGTCTGCCGGCGCGCTGGCAAACACCACCAGCGGCAACTCCTCGGCGGCGTTCTGTGCAGCCTTTGCCGGGGCTTTCTCCGGCTCTGCCGCAGGCTGTGCAGGCGCGGGCTGCACCTTGGGCTGCGGCGCTACCTGTACGGGCTTTGCGGGCTGCGGGGCAGGCTTTGCCTTGCCGCTCATGCCGTTGAGCATATCCTTCAGCTGCTGCATCTCCCGCTGCTCCAGTTCCTCCTGCGGCAGCAGCGTCTCCGGGGCGTTCTTCGCCTTAGGCTGCTTTTGGGGGGCTGCAACAGGCTGCGGCACCGGCTGGGGCGCGGGCTTTTCCGGCTCCGGCTGCACGGCAGCAGCCGCCTTGGTGCAGGCACCGGCTCTGCCGGAACTGCCTTGGCAGGCTCTGGGCTGGCGGGCTGCATCGGCATTGCCGGAACAGGGTCTGCGGTACGCAGTTCCAGCGCCATGTCCTCCTGCTCCGGCTGTACCGGCTTTGCATCTGCCCCCAGCAGGATCTCGCCGGTGGGGATCTCCAGCACAGGCTGTGCCGGGGCGGGCGTCTCTTCCTTGTCGTGGCTGAACAGCTTGCCCAGCAGCCCGGCCTTGGGCTTTTCCTCCACCGGGGCAGGCTCGTCCCGGCGGGTCATCTCCTCGGGCAGATCAATCACACTGGTGCTGAAAAAGTTGCGGAAACGCTCCTCTGCCGAGAGCTCCCCCGCCTGCTTGCCCTTGCGTTCATTTGTATTGTTCGGCATCCTTGTCCCTCCCACTATTCTGGATGGAGTTTACCGCTTGTTTTATTCTTCTACGGCGCGCTGCGACTGGATCTCGTACAGGATAATGCCTGCCGCCACCGAAACGTTATAGCTGTCCACGCCGGTGCCGGGGGCAGCCATATCCAGCCGCACCACGCCGTCACACAGCTTCTTGACCAGCTGGGATACCCCGCTGCCCTCGCTGCCCAGCACCAGCGCGATGGGGCCTGTAAGGTTATTCTTGCGCAGAGACACGCCGTCCATGTCGGCGCAGTAGACAAACACGCCCTGCTCCTTCAGGCGGCGGATGGTCTCGCCGATGTTGGCCACACGCGCCACCGGCAGACGCTCGGCAGCGCCTGCGCTGGACTTGATGACGGTGGGGGTAACGGATGCACCACCCCGCTTGGGGATGACGATGCCGTGGGCACCGCACAGCAGTGCGCTGCGCATGACTGCGCCCAGATTGTGGGGGTCCTCAATGCCATCGCTCAGCACCAGAAAGGGCGGCTCACCCTTGGCCTTGGCTGCGGCCAGCAGATCCTCCACGGTCGCGTACTCGATCTCGCTGGCAAAAGCCGCCACGCCCTGATGGCTCTCGGTGCCGGTCATCAGGCGCAGCTTGTTAGGGTGCACCCGCTTGACCGTTGCTCCGGCCTCCTTGGCCAGTGCCGTATAGTATGCCGCCACTGCCGGGGCCATCCCCTCGGCAATAAGCACAGTGTCCACACCGGAGCCGCTCTTGAGCAGCTCGGTCACCGGGTTTTTGCCGTAGATCAGGCTCTCACTTTTCTGCTGCGGCTGCTCTGCATCGCGGCGCGGACGGCGCGGCTGGTTACGTTCTTCCATCTTTTTATGCTCCTTCCGTTCCGGGCGGGCTGCGCCGCACAGGAACGTTTTATTTTGTTTATGATAATCCAAGATAAAGTATACCATATCTCGCCCGGCTTCGCCACAAATTGCAGGGATTTTATTTTCTGACGCCTAAAATTTTTTCAGTAAAACGCAGCTTCCCCGCCGGACAGGGCAGCTGTAAAAATGTTTTGCCCGCTGCCCGGGCAGCACGGCGCATTTCCGCTGTTTTGCCAAAGCAAAAAGTTTTCCACAAAATGTGTCTATACATTCCGTAAATAGCCTGCGATTTTTCCACAAGTTGAAAACTCAGTGGAAAGTGTGTAAAAGTCTAGCCGCAGCGCCTGTTTTCCGGGTGGAATTAAACAGTTTCCACCGGGTTTTCAACAGCAGGTTCCCCCATATCCTGGCAAAAGCCTTACAATTTGTAAAATTCAAGTTGGAATTATGACAATTTTTTGAACCAGAAATTGTCCGCTTTTGCAATTTCCTCCAACATCATTTTGACGAATGTTAAAATCTGTTCCCGCGCCGCTTCCGCACAAGGCGGATGTTGCATCGTACATGGATTTTTGTTGTCAAGCACAGAGTATTTCTGCCGCAGCTGCATCAGCCGTTTTGTGCCGTGACTGTTCCGCAGCAGCTCTATGCAAGAAAAAGCGCCTGTTCGGATTGATTTTAGGCGCAGTTTGGGGTATACTAGCCATGTGGGCTTGTTAAACCATGCACAATGCGGTGTGTGGCAGAGCCGGAACCCCGATAATTTTTGGAGGTAATGAATAATGTTGGTAAATGCAACCGAAATGCTGCTCAAGGCACGCGATGGCCACTACGGTGTGCCGCAGTTCAACATCAATAATCTGGAGTGGACCAAGGCAGTCCTGACCGCCTGCGAGGAAATGAAGAGCCCCGTCATTCTGGGTGTTTCCGAGGGTGCCGGCAAGTACATGACCGGTTTCAAGACCGTCGCTGCCATGGTCAGCGCAATGGTCGATTCCATGGGCATCACCGTGCCCGTGGCGCTGCATCTGGACCACGGCTCCTACGAGGGCGCCAAGGCCTGCGTTGAGGCCGGGTTCTCCTCCATCATGTTCGATGGCAGCCACTACTCCATCGAGGAGAACGTGGAAAAGACCAAGGAGCTGGTTGCTCTGGCACACGCTCATGGTATGAGCATCGAGGCCGAGGTCGGCTCCATCGGCGGCGTTGAGGACGGCGTTGTAGGCGCTGGCGAGATTGCTGATCCCGAGGAGTGCGCAAAGATCACCGCTCTGGGCATCGACTTCTTGGCTGCCGGCATCGGCAACATTCACGGCGTCTACCCCGCAAACTGGAAGGGTCTGGACTTCGAGGCTCTGGACCGCATCCACAAGGCCACCAACAACATTCCTCTGGTTCTGCACGGCGGCACCGGCATCCCCGACGATATGATCAAAAAGGCCATCAGCCTGGGTGTTTCCAAGATCAACA